>ERZ1066116.21-NODE-21-length-148743-cov-13.929194_pt1 | contig 148743 bp, 134 predicted proteins | sample MGYA00382763_ERZ1066116 | MGnify/ENA primary metagenome ERZ1066116 (study PRJEB33369, sample SAMEA5778346) | biofilm metagenome | biome: Industrial cooling water; feature: Water cooling tower basin; material: Biofilm | place: United Arab Emirates | collected...
TTGTCTTTCATATAGTTAACACTGTTAGTGTCAACCTATTTCAGGACTAGGCATTGCAAATAGAAAATAAAGGAAGTATTTTTGAGTAAAACGAAATAATATTTAGTTCATCAAGTTTATAAGAAAAAGTAGTATACTTATACTTGAAACAAGTAGACAAAATTATGGAAACACTAGTTATTCAGGTAAAAAACAAAAAACAAGCCATGGCACTGAAAGCAGTTAGTGATGTTTTTGGGGCAAAATATAAAACAATGGATGAACTTGAAAGAGCAGAAGATAAATGGATGGGAAAATTGATGGATGAAAGTAATGGAGAATACCTGTCTGAAGATGAAAAAAGTAGCTTTTTAAAAGACTTAAAAAATGGTGTGGTTGGGAAAAAATGAAAATAGAGATTAGCAAAAAATTCAAAAAAGATACAGCTAGTTTAAGTTCTGAAGCCCAAAAGAAAATTTTCGTGTTGCTCTCTAATATTGAGGCAGCAGAAGATATGACCGGATTTGATGTGACAAAAATGGTTGGATATTCAAATTATTACAGAATAAGGATGGGAATATATCGTTTGGGCTATAAACTGGAACAAGACGGCAGTTTAAAATTTGAAAGGGTTGCGAAAAGAGATGAGATTTATAAAATATATCCTTAATATACTTTCAGCATATAAAAACATTTTTTGTTAGTATTTCGGATACAAAACATATCAAATAGAAAGTGCTATTTTATAAAGTTCATTTACGCTCCTCCAATTTCTGGTAGTAGCTTTTACTTTTAGTTTAGACTCAAAAAAATTGTTTGACAACTTGCTGTTTCCGTAAGCTATGGGAACATGAAGATAAACTGTGTTTCCAAAAATAATAAATTCATCAGGCAAGTGATTGGGAATCAATATATTATATAGCAATGATTTTTCGGGCGTTTTTTCAAGAAAAACAACGTACAGTCGCTCTAAATTAATGTTTTTAAAAGGATTTTCTGAGATTACCATTTTAAAATATTCATGCTCATATACCATTACAGGTACATCAAACCCAAAGTATGATTTAATTTTTTGCTCAATAATAAAGGCGATTTTGTTTTCATCTTCAATGGAAGTGCTAAAAACTACATTTCCGCTTTGAATATAAGTGACTACGTTTGTAAATCCAGCTTCGTGAAAAAGTGTTTTGAGTTCAAGCATGGGTACTTTCTTTTGCCCTGCTACATTAATTCCCCTCAATAATGCAATAAATACTCCCATTACGACATACAATTTAAGTAGTTTACACCTTAAATATCTCTACTGTTTAACTTAATTTCAAAATCAGAAATCATAATTTTACCTTCTTTGTAAAGATTTCCGGCCAGTTTTTTAAAAGCTTTTTTACTTAAATGCAGGGTACTGTAAATATCATCAGGACTGCTTTTGTCACCTAAAGGTAATATACCTCCATTTCGGTTCAAATAGTTGATAATCACATCTTTTGACTCTTTCAAAGCTTCAAAACCTTGTTTTCTTAGGCTGATATCGAGCTTGTTTTCTTCTCTGATTTTCTTTACAAATGCTTGTTTTCTATCCCCAACTGCTATGGGTTCGAATATATCATTTTGATAAACAAGCCCTAAATACCTATCATTTACAATCACTGTGTAGCCCAAATCTGTTTTGCGAACTACAATTATTCGCACTTCATCGCCCTCAGCCAAATCAAGCTCTTCTTGGAAAATGAATTTATTCCACTTCATTGTGGCTGCTATTCGGTTTGATTTTTCATCTATATAGAGATACACCACGTATTCTCTTCCCAAGCGCATTTTTTCTGTTTGCTGCTTTTCGGGCACAAATACATCTTTGGCTATACCCATATCTAAAAATGCACCATGTTCTGTAACATCTACTACCGTGAGATATGCAAACTCGCCTACTGTTGCATAAGGTTCGAGTGTAGTAGCGATAATCCTGTTTTCGCTATCATTATAGACGAACACATTGAGATAGTCGCATATGTCAGTGTTTTCAGGAACATATTTTAATGGTAAAAGAATTTCTTGATCATCACCATCTTGAGACAAATACACGCCAAAGTCTACATTTTTAACTACCCTCAATCGGTTATATTGCCCTAATTCTACCATTGTAATTTATGATTTTTTGATTAAAAAGGTATGATTATTTTCGAAAAATCTGTGAGGATTACAATTTTGCCGCTTGCTCTAGGATTGCAAACCATTCTTTCCCAAATTTTCTTTCCAAAGGCTCTTTTAAGAATTTGTAAACAGGCACTTTCAGACTTTCGCCCAAGGTACACGCTTCGCTGCAAATTTCCCATTTGTGGTAGTTCAGTATTTCATTCACTGCTGTTTTTGTCACTCTTATGGGGTACAAATGGCAAGAAATAGGCTTTTTGAAGGCTGTTTTTCCATCTAAATAGGCTTTTTCTATGGCACAAGCAAGTGTGCCGTTTTCGTTTCTCAAAGCAAATACACATTCGCGATTATCTACTGTTGTTGTACAAAAATCGCCTTCTTGGTCTACTTCATAAAGACCTTGCTTTTCAATTACGTCAACGTTTTTTTGTGGTAAATAGGGCTTTACTGAATCATAAATTTCATCTAAAACCAAAAGTTCGTCCATTTCTAAAGGTGCTCCGGCATCTCCTTCTTCGCAGCATGCACCTTTGCAGGCATTCAAATTACAAACAAATTGTTTTTTAACAATATCGTCTGAAACTATGGTATTATCGATTATAATCATTCAAATTGACAAAAAGATACTGTCTTACAAATTACGGCTTTCCTAGTGATTTTGAAAAATGTCCTATGCGAATGTTTAGTGAACGAAAGTATTTACTTTAAAACCTTTATAGCATCGTATCTGACTGTTTTTTATTAGCTCTTATTTCTTCAAGCACAATCTTTACATCTGCGCAGTTTTGTGGCAAATGTGTTTTAGCTATATCCCATATTATTTCGTAGTCAATACCAAAATATTCGTGGCTAATTCTGTTTCTCAATCGATACATTTCCTCCCAAGGTACACTACCATATTTTTCTTTTAGATGCTTCGGAAGGTTTTTTGTTGCTTCTCCTATTATTTCAAAATTTCTGATTACAGCATCTACAGTTTTATAATCCCACTTAAAATGCTGAAAATCAAGCCCTGTAATGTACTCCTGAACTCTTTCCATAGAAAGAATAATATCTTCTAAATATAAATCAGGGTCTCTTTCTCCAGGTTTTAAATGTATTTTATTTGTTTAAGCACTGTTTCTTTAATTTTCTCTTTTAGCGCATTGTGAGTTACCAAATCTACTTTCAGACCCAATGAAGCCTCCAAATATTTTTCTAAAGTAAAAAACTCCCATCCAACAGGCCGATTAAACTCAACTAATATATCAATATCGCTCAATTCGGTTTGTTGTTCGGTTGCATAAGAGCCGAAATAGCCAAGTCTCTTTACATGAAATCTATCTGCTAAATAGGGCTTGATTGCTTTTAATTTCTTTATGGTATCAACATTTGTAATCATAAATGCAATATAATGTTTTTTGACTGATTTATATCACCCCTAAAAGCAGTTATTCATACACATATTTATCAGTTTCCTGCAAAATCGCTAGCCGTCCACTGTAAGTTTTGGAAATATTGTCGTTGTTGAAAGTGTCGGGTGTAGGGCCGTAGGCAATTAGCAATTGATTTACCATAATGACATCATCAAAATAATCTTTCACTTTTGACAAATCATGATGAATCATAATAATCGTTTTCTTTTCCTCTGCCAAGCGCTTGATGATTTGAATTATTTTTTCTTCGGTGGTTATATCCACACCCACAAACGGTTCATCGAAAAACAAAAGCTCCGCCTCTTGACACAAAGCACGAGCGATAAATACCCTTTGCTGCTGTCCGCCCGACAAATCGCCTATTTGTCGGTTTTTAAAGTCGTCTAAACCCATGCGTTGGATGGCATGTAGGGCTTTTTGTCTGTCAAGTGCCGAATAGGTATCAAATTTAGACTTATGTGGCAATCGTCCGGTGAGCACAATATCGAAAACTGTTGCCGGAAAAGACCAATCAATTTCTTCCTTTTGCGGAATGTAGGCTATTTTACTTCTGATGTCTTCCACAGACACACCGTTAATAAGCACATGACCCGTATCAGGCTTTATCAAACCCAACATAGTCTTAAAAAGTGTGGATTTGCCGGCTCCGTTTGGCCCTAATAAGCCATATACTTTGCCCGATTGCAAAGTGAAAGTGATGTTGCTCAGCACAGTTTTTTTCTCGTACGACACTGAAATATTGCTTACATCTATCGTATAACTTTCCCAAGTTAACTCACTCTTTTTCAATGGCTTGATGCGTAAGTACAACCAAATAAAAGCCCAACCGAAAAGAAAAAGTGCTGAAAAGATAAGTGCAAATGTCTGTGCATCGATTGTATGTGTTTTGAGGCTGCTTTGGGCAGACAAACCTGCCACAATTACATCGGTATCGTATTTCAGCATATCGATATAGGTACCTGCACCACTTTTTTCATCGCCAATAGAATCTCCAAAAAGATTTCCGCCTATTTTCACACCATTGTCTGTGGCCAATTGGTTTAAAAGCTTGGGATTGATGGTGGATTCAACAAAAATGCAAGAAATGCCCGTTTGTTTTATCACAGCTATCAGCCGATTGATATCAGCTATTTGTACTTCGGCATCGGTGGTGTTGCCTAAGGCCGATTCCACACGTATTCCAAAGTGATTTCCATAATAGCGAAAAGCATCATGTGAAGTAATCAGTACTCGTTTTTGAGGAGATATCCGATTAATTTCAGCTACTATATATCTCTCTAAATCAAGAAGTTGTTGCTTGTATTTTTGAAAATTATCTTCATAAAAAGCCGCATTTTCGGTATCGTTTTGAATGAGAGCATTTTTGATGTTTCGGGCATACTCGATACCGTAGACAGGATTCATCCAAGCATGTGGATCGGGCGAACTGTGAACATTTTTACTGACTATAGGATCAATACCTTCTGTAGCCACATACACAGGCTTTGAACGAGCCGCGCCTGCTATGAGTTCATCGAGCCATCCCTCCAAAAAAAGCCCATTTTTGATGACTATATCGGCTTCAGCTACTTTTTGTGCATCGCCCGGAGTAGGCTCATAGATATGTGGGTCACCACCAATAGGCATCAAACACAATACTTCTACTTTATCTTTGGCTATGTTTTGGGCAATGTCATATATGATAGTAGTAGTACAAAGCACTTTAGGCTTAGCAAAAACATAGGAAGCGTAAAAATATGCGAAAAATAATACCAACCATTTGCAAAAACTACTAGTTTTCTTCATTTACATATATGTTTTTGGCTGTTTCTTTTGAAATGGTAGTAGTTTTCTGGTTATCAATTACTATTTCCATCGAGCTGTCAAATTCAATAAATTCTTTTACCAATATCATACTGCCTATTTTTACTCCCAATTTATCGAGATATTGCAAAAAGCTGCTTTGCCCATCCTTTACCCCCAACACTTTTCCTTTCTTATTAATTCCCAAATCGCAAAGATGAACCTGATTGTGCAGCATCATATTGCCTTTGTTGTCTGGTATGGGGTCGCCATGTGGGTCAAAGCGCGGATAACCAAGAAATTTGTCGAGCCTATCAGTAAGTAATGGAGAGTTTACATGCTCCAATTGCTCGGCAATATCATGTACTTCATCCCATGTAAAACCTAATTTTTGCACCAAAAACACCTCCCAAAGTCTATGCTTTCTTATGATTCCCAAGGCTGCGGTTTTGCCCTGTTCGGTAAGTTTCACTCCTTGATATTTGACATGTTCAATCAAATCTTTTTGCGATAGCTTTTTGAGCATATCGCTCACAGAAGCTGCTTTTGTACTCAGTGCCTCTGCTATGGAATTGGTATTTACCACCTCATTGGCATGATTTGATAGGTGGTAAATGGCCTTGATATGATTTTCTTCTGAAAAACTCAACATAAAGCAAATGTAAAAAATATTTTTTAGATGCGTCTAAATTTTTTATACAAAAAAGAACGCATTACACATCATTGCCTCACATTCAATTTGTCGAGCGTGGCCTTAAAATCAAGAACATTGATTTGCCTTAGCTCTTCTAAAAGATTCATTTTATGCCTAAAAAGCGACCTGTAAGGATAATATTTTTGATATTCAGATACATAAACGCCATATTTTTGTGCTTTTTTACAAGCCAATTCCGCTTTATTTAGATAGGCCTGAACCTCATCAGCATTTACTCCTTCTGCTTTTAATGCTTGAATGATGCAGTATTCGGCATAAGTAGTGTATGGCCAAGGGTTTGAACTGTAGTAGTTCATGGCTTGGGTTACAGAAAATTTGATTTTTTGAAGCAATGAATCATTGATATTGCAATAATGAGTGCTGTCAGCTTCTAAAATATCTTTTTCGCCCATAGCCACTCTTTCATAAGCAAAAGCCAAGGAATTGTAGTATTCGGAAAGCTTGTAATAAGAGCCCGATTTCTTCTGTATTTCTTTATCTATGGCAGTTTTATAGTTTTGAATAGTAAAATTCAAAACATTTGGATAGAGATGAGATTTAGAAGACAGAATTTGAGCTATCAAAAAATAGTTTTCAGGTGCCATCACATCTTCATAATCTTTTTGAACTAGTAATAAAGGTGAATAAATGCTATCAATATATAGTTTTCGATAATTGTCAGTAATTTCAGACTGTTTTTTGGTAGATTTTTTGGTTTCATTAAGCAACTTATTGTATTTTGAGGCAAAAAGCGATAGTTTTATGTCATAATATGCTACCGAAAGTGCCAGTTTCTCTTTTCGCGGAAGCAGTTGAAAACCCTTAGTAATAAGTTCTGAGTGGTATTTTTTTAATTCAAGCTCATTGTATTCCAAATAGCACAATATATAGGCCTTATTTATTTTGTATAGTGTTTTATTGTATCGACTCAACTCTATGGCATTGTCAATCTTTGAAATTATTTCTATTGATTGTTCAAGCGTAGGCTTTAAAGAATGATTTACATTAGTACCCACATTCTCAATCGGTTTATGAATATAATCATAATTGTATGTAAGGCTTAAAGCCCAAAAGTTGTATAACGAAGCAACCACTTCCGTGTTGTTTTTAAAATTAATTTGCGATAACGCTTTGACACACACATTCATACATGCGTACAAATCGCCTCGATTGTAGAGATATTCGGCCAGTTTGTCGGGATAAGATTCTTCTGCAATCAACAGCGCAGTTTGATAGCACAAGTAATGTACACTGTCGTTGCGGTTCATATCATCTTTTTCAAATCGTACTCCGGCATTTCTTATCTTATTTTTGAAAAAAGAGCTCATTTCCAGCTTTTGGTCTTTGAGCACGATATGAATCGAAACATATTGTTTGCTGCCATCAAAACCAAAAATGGAGAATAATTTGTCTGTAAAGTAGGCCAATTGTTTAAAAGTGATGGCTAAGCCCAATGCATCGCTTGTGATGGGAATATTTTCCATTTCGCCATGCTCGCTTTGTGTGTTGCTAAGGTCTAAATCTTCCGTAGCTTGGCTCTCTACTTGGGCATTTCTTATAGGCTTTTCATAATTTATAATTCGGTTGACAATCACATTGGTATAATGTGCCACATACTCTTCCGTTATACCGCTTTTAACAAGTTCATCGGGAATGGAAATGGTATCGAAAACATATTTTTTAAACTTTAATTGAAAATAAAACAATAAATGAACTGAAAAAACAAGCAAAAAAATACAAAAAGCAAGCTTAGTGGTATTGATTTGAAAAGTGGTGAGTTTAAGCCAAATTTTACTAAACATAAAAATCAGTTTTAAAAATATAAATGTATAAAAAACAGTAATAATTCAAAACTTTTAATGCTAAGCAACCATATGAATTTGAATTTTTATACTTTTATTGTTTCACTGTAAAGAAAGTAAAAAATGAACCCAAGCGACCATAAATTTATAGAATTCCCCTTTGCCGACTATTTGCTGGTTTTTATTTCCATCATTGTAGGCTATGTGGTTACGGAGTTTTTCTCGGGATGGGGTGGGCTGATACGAAATAGAAAAAATGTAAAACTTTACTGGCTGCATTTGTGCTGGACATTCAATTTCTTCATTCAACTGATAGAAAACTGGTGGTGGCTGTGGGGAAACAGGCTAAAACTCACAGAAAATGTATACTTTTTCATTTTTAGCCTGGTTTCCCCCTTATTGTTTTACTTAATAACGGTGTTTTTGTTCCCAAATATCAACGAGGAAAAGGAACTTGATTTTAAAAGCTATTATTTCAAAAACAGCAGATATATTTTTATGATTTTTTGCATACTCATGTGTGTATACTTTATCAATAACGTAGTACTTAAACAGCAGGAAATCAACAGTATAGACAACTTATTTTGTATATCAGGCTTTGTATTTTCACTCCTGTATATTGTATTTAAAAAGGAGTGGTTTCATGTCACAGGTTTTGTGGCCGGCTCGATAGTTTTTTTAACATATGTGACGTTGAATAGTACAAAATAATTTTTAAACTCATTGATAATCAGATATATATTAAATAATATCGTATATTGCAATATGAAATATAATAAAATTGAGGGCTAAAAACAATCATATTAAACCACAAGACATATTACTGCTATTGAAACTCACAGTAATTGAAAAAAACGGTTGGCAACAAATAGTTTTAGCAAAAGAACTAGGAATGAGCCAATCTGAGATTAGCCAATCGCTGGCACGCTGTGAATATGCTAACTTTGTATCAGTAAAAGAAAAGTTAGTAATTAAATCTGCTTTGTTAGAATTTATAGAACATGGCCTAGCATATGTTTTCCCTCAAAAACCCGGTCCAGTAACCAGGGGAATAGCTACTGCGCATAGTTACAAGCCATTAAATGAGCTGATAGAAAGTTCAGAGAATTATGTTTGGCCATATTCAAAAGGCAATCTGAGAGGCCACGGAGTAACTCCATTATACAAATCCGTCCCTGAAGCTTGTCTGAAAGATACAAAATTATACGAGCTAGTTGCTTTAACAGAAGCCATTAGAGTTGGTAAGGTGCGCGAAAAAAAACTAGCTATTGATGAATTTAAAAAGCGGTTATTGTGAAAAATGCAATTATTAATAAGGGCATAATCAAAAAAGTGGCGAATGCTTTGGGTGAGTTAAACAATGATTTAATGTATGTAGGAGGTGCTACTGTTGGCCTTTATATCAATGATACAGCAGCTGATGATGTTAGGCCGACCAAAGATCTCGATATCAGCTTATCACTTGTCACCCTAAGCGAATTAGAATCCATAAGAGAAGAATTAATATCAAGAGGGTTTATTCAATCACCTGAATTCGATGTGATGTGTAGGTTTAAATATGATGATGTAATTGTAGATGTGATGAACACAACAGAACTTGGTTGGGCACCAGCAAATTCATGGTTTTATGATGGTTTTGAATTAAAAGAGATGATTAAAATTGAAAACCAAAACATATTCATTTTACCTTTTTGCCATTTTCTTGCTACAAAGTTTGAAGCTTATAATAAAAGAGGTAGAAACGAACCAAGAACTAGCCATGATTTTGAAGACATTGTTTATATAATCGATAATAGAATAGATTTAGTTGAACAACTAATAAATGCCCCTTCCGCGGTTAAAAAATTTTTGTTAAATGAATTTAATTTAATTCTTAAAGATAGTTCAAAGAAAGAGGCTATTTATAGTAATCTCTTTTATGAATTTAGGGATGCTCGATATCAAGAAATAATAAGGAAATTAGAAGTAATTACACAATAAATGTTTCTATTTTCCAGGAATATTCATACGTTTTTATCATTTGCTGCATTTATCACACACTCCCTGAATCAAGATGCCGGTCTCTTTAATTTTGTAGCCTTGTGGAAGAACTAACTTGGGAACTTGAACCGTATCCAAACAGTAGGTTTGTCCACAAGTATCGCATTTAAAATGTACATGATCATGATGATGAACTGTGTCGCTACAGGTAGAGCAGAGAGCATATTTAGCTGCACCACCTTCATCTAACACCTTGTGAATCAACCCTTTTTCTAAGAATGCATACAAAGCTCTATAGATTGTTACCCTATCTTGACTTTTTTTACATTTTTCTTCTAAATAGGTATGCGACAAAGCATGATTGTCGTTTAAAAAATAGCTTAATATTTCAACCCTGCCTTCGGTAACGCGAAGACCATGGCTTTTCAATAAATTAGGAGCATTGGTGCTGTGCTGAATGTGGCTACTCATGATGTTGTAAAGATTTGGACTTATCTTCTTGAATGGTTAACATTTTATAGTACAATCCTTGTTTCTCGAAAAGTTCATCATGGCTGCCTTGTTCTGCCACCTTGCCTTCGTTTAACACGATTATTTTATCAGCATCTCTCACTGTAGATAGTCGATGAGCTATGATAATGGTGGTTCGGCCTTTCATTAGCTCATTTAAGGCTTGTTGTACCAGCATTTCTGAAGCCGAATCAAGTGCACTGGTAGCCTCATCCAAAATCAATATTGGCGGGTTTTTAAGAATGGCTCGAGCAATGGCAATGCGTTGACGCTGACCTCCTGATAGTTTCACTCCCCTATCGCCCACCAATGTGTCGAAACCCTCAGGAAAAGAGTTGATAAACTCCAAGGCATTGGCTTTCTCAGCCGCTTTTATAATGTCTTCTTCTTCTGCCAATGGATTCCCGTATGCTATATTTTCTCTTATTGTGCCGCCAAAAAGCAATACTTCTTGTGGCACTAAGCCTATATTTTTTCTTAACTCAGATAAAGAAATATCTGAAATTATATTTCTATCGATTCGTATTTCGCCTTTTGATATTTCATAGAACCTTAACAAAAGCTGTGTAATGGTGGTTTTTCCTGCACCGCTTTGCCCCAAAAGAGCCACTTTTTGCCCGGGCAAAATATCAACATTAAAATCAGACAAAATCAATCTTTCTTTGCGTGTGGGGTATGCAAACGAAACATCGTTGAATGTAATCATTCCATTAAATCGTCTGTAATTTTCTTTGGGAGAAACTTCTTTTTCACTACTTTCTTCAAGTATATCTAAAATGCGCTCCGATGAACCCACCGCTTTTTGTAGCTGGCCATACATATCTCCCAATCCACCTACCGAGGCACCGATGAAAGAAGTATAAATAATAAATGAAGTGAGGCCGCCTATGGAAACAATACCTTCACTAACAAGCCCTGCACCATACCAAAGAACCATCACTATACCCCCAAACAGTGCGAAAATGATAAATGAAATGAATGTGCCTCTATATTTTGCAGCTTTAAGGGCATTGAAAATAGTGTTTTCCAAGGCTTTGCCATATCTGCCTATCTCATATTGTTCATTAGTAAAAACTTTCACAACTTGAACCGATTGCAAAGTTTCTTCTACTACAATATTGGCATTAGCAAGTTCGTCTTGGGTCTTTTTCGATAGTTTTCTTATATATCTGCCAAAAAATATAGCTGCAACAACCAATAGGGGAAAAGTAGCCAACATAAACAGTGACAGCCGTGTAGAAGTCACTAAAATAATGGCCGTACCTACTACAAGCGTAAAAAATTGTCTCAAGAACTCGGCTAAAGTAATTGACAAAGTGTCTTGAAGCTGGGCCACATCAGATGTGATACGACTCGTCAACTCTCCTACTCTTCGGGTTTCAAAAAATGACATCGGCATATATATCATTTTTTCATATAGTGCCAATCTGATTCCGGCCATGGCTTTTTCACTCACTCTGGAGAATAATATTATCCTAAAAAAAGAAAATATCGATTGAAAAAATAGTATCGCTATCAAACAAGCCGTAATTACATCTATATTTGAAAAAAAGCCTTTCCCTTGACCCGTGGCTGCATCTATGAGTTTTCCCGTAAGAAATGGAAAAGACAAAATGGTGGCATTTGACAATAATAAAAATACAAAGCCCATTATAAATGCTGTAGAATGAGGCTTTATGAAATAATATAGCCTCCAAGCTTTTTTTAGTCTTTGTTTATCAATCTTTTTTTTGTCTTCTGCGCTTACTTCTCGCTTGTCAAATCTGCTTTTTGCCATAGTGTTGCAAAAATACACTTTATGTCAATTCAACCGAAAAAGTTTTTGGTGAATGATTGCGCAGTGTTCTTGTGGTTATTTCTTCAATAGTTTGAAAGCATGGCTCCATTGATTATTCAAAAAACCGGGCAAACACCATAAAATACACAATGGCTCTATGGCACGGGCTGCTTCGGCTTTGCCCATATCTTCCGTTTCCCATCCAAAGAGATTTAAAATAATTTTTACATCGTTCTTGGCATCTTCGCTATTACCACAGATAAACATGGTAGGTTTTTGCCCGTTAAAATCGGGGTCTACCATAAAACGATTGCCTACACAGTTAAAAGCTTTCACAAAGTGGGCTTTGGGAACAAGTTTTTGAAGCTGTTCCATCAACGAATCATCCAACGAGGTGAAAAATTTCAAAACTCCGTTTTCCGGAGGCGCATCTTCTATAGGATTGGTGGTGTCTATGATGGTTTTACCTTCAAGATTGGCAAAATCAGCTAATTTCAACGATTCGGCTGCAAATTTACCCTTGGTAGCCAACACTATCAGGTTGCCAAAAGCAGCCGTTTGGGCAAATGAACCAACCATTACCTTATTTTCTTTTTGAAAATCGGCCAATTTAGCGGCATCTCTCGTTCCCAACATTACCTCATATCCATGATTTAAAAAACCTTTTGCCAAAGCCTTTGCCACTGTTCCAGAACCTAAAATGCCTATCTTCTTCATGTAAAACTTCTTTATGATGCTGTAAAAATCTCTGACAATTCAAATTCAAAGCCTTGAATAACATCGGTTTTGATGGTGCCTGAATGATATAGTTTGAGTGTTTCGCTAAACACATTATTGATATTTTTATACACCTCAATGTATTTCTTCTGCGGGTTAATAATCCAGTATTCTTTCACCCCAAATTTGGCATAGATTTCCATTTTCTCTTCCCAATCGTAGTAAGCCGTAGAAGGAGAAAGCACTTCCACCACCAAATCAGGAGCACCTGAGATGCGCTCTTTAATGATATGCTTATTTTCATTTGAAATGAAAAGCAAATCGGGTTGTAGCACATTTTCGTCATCAAAGAAAATATCTAAGGGAGCAAAATACACCTTTCCAAGTTTGTTTTTTGTAACATGCGACCCCATTAACAAGTGTAATAAAGCTATTATATCTTGATGTTCAGGTATAGGACTTGGCATTTCTATGATTTCCCCATTAATAAGTTGATACTTGCCTCCTTCCGGCAACTCCATGTAGTCTTGAACGGTATGTTTGGCAAGGGTTAGCATTTTTCTAATATATATTTATTGATATTGTCTTTAAAACAAGAGGATAAGAGCTAAAGATTCAATTTTTTACGCCTCAATATTAAAAATACAAAATATATATTGCTAACACAAAAAATGTGGCTAAAAACTATAATGAGACCTGCCTAGTTTTAAAAACTTGGCAGGTCTGCAATCAAATAGGATTCCAAGTTCTTTTTGTGCTTCTTATGTTATCAGCTGTTCAGTTGGTAACATAATAATTTTGAAATTTTTTTCTTATTAAAAAACTTTTTATAGAATATTCTTTACAATAAGTATAAAATTTAAACTTTTTTCAAATGCAAAACTCATTTTTTTCTCTCATTGCAAATATTTGCAACATTCTATTTTTCTTTTTATACCTGATCGAATTCTACTTAAAAATAAAGAAAAAGTTGTAATAGAAAACGGATACCATCGCTCGAAGTTATGGTATCCGTAATTCATTTACAGCCCCAAATCCTTCACTATAGCCTCAATTTTGGCATCGAGTTTTTTATCGGTGGCTTCAAATTCAGCTTTGGAGGCAAGTTTTTCGTTTACGCTGAAATAAAACTTGATTTTAGGCTCTGTTCCCGAAGGACGAGCAGAAACTAAGCTGCCATCGGCTGTCAAAAATTGCAACACATCAGACTTTGGAAGGAGAATATCTGTTACTTTTCCTGTTTGCAAATCGGTTTCTTTGCGCAGTTCATAATCCATCAACTTCACTACTTGTGAGCCGGCCAATGTTCTGGGCGGATTGGTTCTGTAGCCTGCCATCATAGCCTTTATGTCGTCTTGGCCCGACTTACCGGGTTTGGTAATAGATTTCAACTTTTCTTTATAAAAGCCAAATTCTACATACATATCTATCAACAAATCATATAAACTGTGGCCTTTATCCTTGGCATAAGCGGCCATTTCAGCTATAAATGCACAAGATGCAATGGCATCTTTGTCACGAGCAAAATCACCTACCAAGTAGCCGTAACTTTCTTCTCCACCCACGATGAAAGTTTCTTTACCTTCTTTTTCTCTGATAATTTCACCAATATATTTGAATCCGGTGAGCACATTGTAGCATTTCACCCCAAATTTGGCAGCTATTGCATCCATGATGTAGCTTGTCACAATGGTTTTGCAAATAAATTGCTTACCATCAATTTTCCCGGCTTCTTTCCAAGCGTTGAGCATGTAGTAAATGAGTAAAGAGCCTGTTTGGTTACCGTTCAGCAACACCCATTCGCCTTTGTTGTCTTTCACGGCTATGCCCACACGGTCTGCATCGGGGTCGGTGGCTAACACCAAGTCTGCATCTATTTTTTTTGCTTGCGCCACAGCCATTTCCAGAGCAGCTTTTTCTTCGGGGTTGGGCGATGGCGTGGTCGGGAAATTGCCATCTGGAACGGCTTGAGCCTCAACAATGGATACATTTTCAAAGCCAAACTTTTTCAACAATTCAGGCACGAGCGTGATGCCTGTGCCGTGAAGCGGTGTAAAAACTATTTTCAGGTCTTTTTGGCGTTTGATGGCATCTTTTGAAACAGAAAGTGACGTCACTTTGTCTAAGTAGATAGCATCTACCTCCTCCCCTATCAAAACAATATTTTCGGCTTTTTTGCCGAATTTTATTTCACTTATGTCTTTTATCTTTTGTACCTCGGTGATAGAATTTTTGTCGTGGGGCGATAGCATTTGTGCACCATCGTTCCAATAGGCTTTGTAACCGTTGTATTCTTTTGGGTTGTGCGAAGCCGTAATCACCACGCCACTGTGGCAGCCAAAATGGCGAATGGCAAACGAAAGTTCAGGTGTGGGACGAAGCTCTTTAAAAAGATACACTTTTGCACCATTGGCAGAAAAAACTTCGGCTGTGATTTCCGCAAAATAGCTGCTGTTGTTGCGGCTGTCGTGGGCTATGGCCACTTTTATTTGCTCATCTGGAAACGATTTTGCCAAATAATTAAAAATGCCTTGTGTAGCAGCCGCCACGGTATATTTGTTCATTTTATTGCTGCCCACACCCATTATTCCACGCAAACCGCCCGTGCCAAACTCCAAATCTCTGTAAAACGAATCTGTAAGCTCAGTCTCGTTGTTTTCATCCAACAGTTTTTTGATAATGGCTTTGGTTTCTGCATCGTAGCTGCCAGTAAGCCAGTGGTTTACTCTGTCTTTTACTTCTTGGGTAAGCATAATAAATATTTATAATTACGTTTATAAAAAAAGGTTAATTCTACGCTGATTTTATGCAAAAGGCAAAGTCACTTTAAAAATTGTCCCCTTCCCTTCTTCTGATTCAAAAGTAATATCTCCGCCCAATTTTTCAATCAAATTTTTTGTGATATGCAAGCCTAGCCCTATGGTGCGTTCGCCTTGCGTTCCTTGTCTTTTGGCTTTGGTAAATTTCTCGAATATGATAGGTTTTAGCGTATCGGGAATTCCTATGCCATTATCCGATACAATGATAGTTTGTTTGTCGTTTCTAAGCGTTTTTAGCTCTATCATCCCGTTTTCATTAGAGAATTTTATGGAATTTGTTATCAAATTATCCAAAATCCTTGTCAAAATATATTTATCTGTAACAATTTCTTTTGAGCCTATTGACGTTGAAAACTGTATGTTTTTTGACTCAAACTGGCTTTTAAACCTACTATTAATTTCTGCAGTCACATCACTGTAGCGAATTTTTACAGGTGAAAAAATGTGCAAATCTCTATTCAGTTCTTCGTTGTAAATAAGCTCTTGAATGATATTATTTCCATGATTGCAGGCTTCCAATACTATTTTCGTGTACTCTTCCAGCTCTTTTTGATGGTTATCGGGTATTTCTTTATCTTGTGTTTTTAATTTTAATACTTCTGTAGTACCTACAATCCAATTGAGTGGCGCTCTCAAATCATGAACCACCACTTGTAAAATATTATCTTTCTTTTGAATTACTTTTTTAAGATGTTGTTCGCTTTCTAAAAGCTGGCTTTGTTTTTGCAACAATTCTTGCTCATTTTTTGCATTGGTTTCTACCACAGTAATGGCGTAGAACAATAATATTCCAATAGCAATGATAAGATTATTGACATTTAACTCAGCCTTTATGCTATCAGGCACAGAATTTGATAAAAATAATGAGTGATCTGTGATGGCTGCAATCATCATAATAAATCCCATCCCTATAGAAGTAATCAAAAATGACACTCTCTCGCTAGTGGCATACACAAATGGAACTGCTACTATTATGCAGAAAAAATAATAATACACGCCCGAATCCTTACCAAAATACCCATCCAAGTAGAATATCATTGCATTGACAAAGAAAATAGAGAAATGTTTACCTATATATTTGTGTTTGTATGTATTAAAATAGATAGAAACTGGAATTACAAAAAGTACAATAAAGATTTTGAGAACAACTATCTCATAAAATTCATGATAATAATCTAAAAAAATAGAAATAAAAACAGCCGTGTTTGTGACCAAGGTAAACTTGTTCATCATCACCGAAGCCTTATTTAAGTGACGAGGGGCACTTTCGCTTACTCCAAAAGTGAGTAGTTTACCAATATAATCGATTAAAAACTTCATTTATAGGCTTCGAGGCAATATTTTTGGGAAATATAACAAAAGAAAAGCCAATATTTTCAAGCTTGAATATTTTCAGCCCAAACGAATGGGATTTTATTGAAAAACATAAAATCGATGACCTTTTTAAGGTATCTATGCTGCTTTCAAAGCAAAAGCATCTGAATGCACATGCCATTGTGGACTACATCAACGGTTGGCAAAAAAGCAAAGACAAGCTCCCTTCTTGGCACTCAAATGAAAAAGTGGTATTCCCTCCGAAATTAAACATGGAGCAATGTTCGTCTGAGACCACAGCTTTGTACAAAAGCTTGCTTACCAACGGCAAAAAAATGATTGATATCACAGGTGGAATGGGTGTAGACACCTATTATTTTTCAAATCGGTTTGAAAAATGTATTTATATAGAACAAAACGAATCCCTTTTTGAGATTGCCAAGCATAATTTTGAAATCTTTGGCAAGAAAAACATCGAATGCCACTCAGGCAATGGCATAGACTTTCTACAAAATACAAATTCTGAGGATTTCGATTTAATATACATTGACCCTGCCAGAAGAGATGGGGCTGGGAAAAAAGTATTTATTCTCACTGATTGTGAACCGGATGTGGTTCATTTTCAAGATTTGTTGCTGAGCAAGTCAAAAAGCATTTTGATAAAAACCTCTCCCCTCCTTGATATAGACAAAACCATTTCTGAACTGAAACACATCAAAGAAGTACATGTGGTAGCGGTAGAAAATGAATGCAAAGAGCTTCTTTTTTTATTGGAAAAAGGTTTTGATGGTGTACCATCAATAGTGGCGATAAATTATTCTAAAAACGAATGGAAAAAATTTACCTATAGAAAATTTGAAGAGGAAAAGACCGAAATAGAGTATTCCAATCCTTTAAAATACCTGTATGAGCCTAACACTGCCATACTTAAATCAGGGGCGTTCAAATCAGTAAGCAAGCATTTCAATGTGTATAAGCTTTCCTCTAATTCTCATCTTTACACATCGGATACAGAAAATAATAATTTTCAAGGAAGAATATTTAAAATATTGACTTGGGGAAGCGAAAAAGAGATGAAATCCCACTTAATAGGCCTCAAATGCAATGTAATAAGTAGAAATCATCCATTAACACCGGAAGAAATAAAGAAAAAATATAAATTGAAAGACGGTGGAAACACTTTTTTAATTGCTTCTCTGACCAATGATAGACAATATATTTTATTGGTATGTGAAAGACTGGCTTGAATTTACAAAATAAAAGCCCCCTTTAGAGTCGGGGGCTTTTGAAAAATATTAATTATTGGCTAATACAAATCCAGTTTCGGCAGTAGCAAAAGTAGCTGGGGCGGCTTGATAATCAGCTATTTTCACCATTTGTCCGTTGTTTACCACAGAGATGGCGTTATTGCTGAAATGCAATACAGTGGTTTTGCCTTTGTTTTTACCACTAAGCTCAACAATTTCCATTTGACCTTTAGTAGCAGTCAGTTGAAACTCGCGGCCTGCGTAAGTAATCATTTGGGTTTCAGATTCGCCTTCTTTCATAGCGATAGGGTTTGAACCGGTCCAAAACTCGATTAAGTTTAAGATGATGATGTCGATAAACGAAGCAATGCTGTAAATGGGCAAAATAAGCATTACCCACATCACGATTGATTTGATAAAACGACCACCCAAATCTTTTCCTCCTAAGCCATCATTGAATTGATATAGCATACGAACCAATGCAAATTTACCAAAGCAGCTTGTCAATAATTGGGCACTAAACAAAGTTAAAAGTGCAAGTGCTACAGGACGTGTGAATTTTTTCATCGCGATTATTTGTTTAAGGTTTAAAGTGAATAAAAATACATTGAGTATTAAATCAAAAATATTTAAAATTTGTTTTAAAGCTATATTTGACACCGAATTTATTTTTCAACAAATGAAAATTGTACACTTAAGCTTATTAGCACTGTCTTTAAACTTATTGGCACAGAAAGCAGACTTTACTAGTGTAGATACTTACGCTCGAAATTTACCCAAAAGCGAAGCACGCTCTGTTTCCATGCTTGCCAAATCGCTTACAAAAAACGCTAAAACCGATGCAGAAAAAGTCAGGGCTTTTTATGTATGGATTGCAGCTAATATCTCTTATGATTTTGGAGCCTATCGTTCTGGGAACGTGCCCGACCAGTCGGCAGACAAAATTTTTATGAGTAAAAAAGCTGTATGTCAAGGATATAGCGAGCTTTTTTATCAATTATGCAAATTAAACAATATAGATTGTGCAGTCATAGCAGGATACTCAAAAGGATTTGGATACAAGCCCGGTAAAAAATTTCTTCAAACAGACCATGCTTGGAATGCAGTAAAAATTGACAATAAATGGTATTTGCTTGATGCTACTTGGGGCTCCGGCTACATCAATGAAAATAGTGATTACGTGAGCTTTTTTACTGAAGAGCATTACTTGACCGATCCAAGGAATTTTATTATCAAACACCTTCCGGCCGACCCCATGTGGCAACTGTTTCCGGCTGCCATCAGCATAAGAACTTTTGAAAAAGACTCTACAGCCATTAAAGCTGCGCTTCAAGCAAAGCCTGATTTAGAGACCATAAACTACCTCGATTCGCTCAAAACCTGGGAAAAACTAGATTCCGTTGGCAGATTGGTAAATTCCAGCCTAAGGATAGTGCGCTACAACCCCGATAACAGCGATGCTTGGTACAAATTGGGGTGGTTTTATTTTCAACAAGCGTGGGAAAAAATGTCTAAGCTCAATGACCCTGCTATTCAAAGAAACAAATCTTTGGCACGCCCATTGGCACAAGAAGCCATATATTTACAAAAAGAAGCATTGAAATATCTAAACGAAGTAAACAAGCGCGACCCATTCTATGCCGATGATGTTAAACAAAAGAAAGACATTATTGCCCAAAACATGAAGAGTCTTGAACAAATTGCTAAATAAATCTGCCATTGCTATCAAAAGAAGAAATAGACTACTACCAAAGACAAATCTCTCTGTCTGATTTTGGTATAAATTCTCAAACTATATTAAAACAGGCATCGATATTGGTAATAGGTGCAGGCGGTTTGGGTTGTCCTGCGCTGCAATATTTGGCTGCTGCTGGTGTTGGCACCATTGGAATTGCCGATTTTGATAAAGTTTCTATTTCAAATCTGCATAGGCAAACGATTTATACTTTTAGCGATGTAGGAAAATATAAAACAGATTGTGCTAAGAAGTTTTTACAAAACTTAAATCCACATATCAATATAGACACTTACAGAACCATTGTGTCAGACGAAAACATATTGGCATTGATTGAGCCTTATGACTTGGTTTTGGATTGTACAGATATAAATTTTGTGAAATACTTGATAAACGATGCTTGTGTTCATTTGGGGAAACCATGGATTTATGGCTCGGTTTATAAAAATGAAGGCAATATTTGTTTTTTTGACAACACTTCGAGCAATACAACCCTGCGCTGTCTGTTTCCTGAAACCGATGACGACTTACCCTCGTGTAGCGAAGTAGGTACATTGGGCATCGTTCCCGGAATTACAGGAATGCTCATGGCACAAGAGGCCATACATTTCTTCACCAAGTCACAATTGGTACTTCAAAATGAGCTTTTGATTTTTAACGCTTCTGATTTTTCGATTAGTAAAATTAAGTTTGAAAGCTCTTGGGACGGGCGCAAACAAAGTTTTTTGCGATTCTCGAAAAATGCACCTACATACATTATTACACCCAGCGATTTAAAAAACAAAATATCGCAAATACAATTGATAGATGTTCGCAGCTACGAAGAGCGAGAAAAGAGTTCATTAGGAGGCATTCATATTCCACTTGATGAACTGAATGAACGGCTAGATGAAATAGATACAAATGCAGAAACAGTTGTGTATTGCGCCCACGGAATAAGGAGCAAAAACGCAGTAGATTTTTTAAAAAATGAAGGCTTTAGAAACATTAAAAGCTTAGAGGGAGGCTTGCATTTGTGGAATTTGGAGTATGTCAATGCAAATTTTTAAAACCTCAAATTTAGTCATTGTTAAACTTTTATTTAATTTTATATGTATATACATTAAATGAGTTTGTATAAAAAATATAAATGATTTATGGCGAGCATAGAGGAAGAAATTAAGCAAAAAAAGTTTTCATCGGAATATCAAAAAATGGTTGTAAACATTTTGTACACAGGCAGTTGGCTATCGCTGCTGAGTACCCAAATGTTGAAAAAATACCACATATCACAAGAGCAGTTCAATGTGTTACGCATATTGCGAGGCCAATATCCCAATCCATGTTCTATACAAACGATCGTAGAACGGATGATAGACAAATCGAGCAATGCATCGAGAATAGTGGAAAAATTGCGCACAAAAGAATTGGCTACCAGAAAAGAATGTGAACACGACCGCAGGCTTGTAGACGTACTTATTACAGAAAAAGGGATGAAACTTTTGGCTGAACTAGATAAAACCTACGAACAGTGGGAAAGAACTTTTGGCTCAGTTACAGAAGCAGAAGCCACTGAATTGAATAGGATTTTGGACAAACTGCGTGGTTGACACGACATTTTTTTTACTTTTGGAGAAATTTTTGAGGATGAATATTTTTGAATCAATAGTAAGTAAAAAATCACCCATTGCTGTGATTGGTCTTGGATATGTGGGACTGCCTGTGGCACTGGAATTTGCTAAAAAAGTAAAAGTAATTGGCTTTGACATCAAACCCGAAAGAATAGCACTCCTTCAAAAAAACATAGACCCTAGCAATGAAATAGAGCCTGAAGGCTTTCAGGGTTGCGATATAACATTTACATATCAAATTAATGATTTAAAAAAAGCTGTTTTTTTTATTGTGGCAGTACCCACACCCATCGATGCATATAATCAACCTGATTTAGCGGCACTTCTTGGGGCAAGCAGTACAGTGGGCAAGGTTTTAAAAACAGGTGATTATGTTGTGTTTGAGTCCACCGTATTTCCCGGATGCACAGAAGAAAAGTGTGTGCCAATCTTAGAGGCAGAATCAGGGCTTAACTTCAATAAAGACTTCAAAGTGGGCTACTCTCCCGAGCGTATCAATCCGGGCGACAAAGAGCATACTTTGGTGAATGTGAAAAAAGTAGTATCCGGCAGCGATGCCGAAAGTTTGGAAACAGTAGCCAAAGTGTATGAACTGGTAGTGAAAGCCGGAGTGCACCGAGCTTCGTCAATCAAAGTGGCAGAAGCCACCAAAGTGATAGAAAACACCCAGCGCGATTTGAATATCGCCCTCATGAACGAACTCTCCATGATTTTTGACCGTGTGGGAATCAACACCTACGAGGTAATAGAGGCTGCCAGCACAAAATGGAACTTTCTTCGATTCACCCCGGGATTGGTTGGCGGTCATTGTATAGGTGTAGACCCCTATTATCTCACTTATAAATCTACCAATTTAGGCCATAACCCTAAAGTAATACTCAGCGGCAGAGAGATAAACGACAGCATGGGTGTATATGTGGCTCGCAAGACCATTCGTATGCTCACAGCAAACAAAGTAGACATACCCAATGCCAAAGTGCTGGTAATGGGTGTCACTTTTAAAGAAAACGTATCTGACATCCGAAATTCAAAGGTGGTAGATGTGGTAAAAGAGCTCAACTCCTTCAATATACAAGTAGATACCATAGACCCACATGCTTCAGCAGAAGAGTTTGAACACGAGTATGGACTTCCACTTGCACCTGAGCCAAAGGGCAAATACCAAGCAATAATTTTGGCAGTTTCTCACAAGGCCTATTTGAATAAAGACGCTGTATATTTTAGAAATATACTTACTCACGATGCAGTTTTTATTGATATTAAAGGGATTTACAAAGATATAGTTGATTTCGTGCCTTATTGGAGTCTGTAGTAAAATATATTTTCTATTTCAACGTACCTAGTACTTTCACGGCTTCTATTTCTAAATTTTCTCTATGATTGGGATGAGCTATGTTGATAAGAGCTAAAGCACGTTGTTTTAAATTTTTTGCATATAAATCGGCTACACCATATTCGGTGACCACAAACCGCACATGGGCTCGGGTAGTAACTACATCTGCTCCTATTTTCAAGAAATTAACGATTTTACTCTCCCCTCTTGAAGTAGTAGATGGTAGTGCAATAATCGGTTTTCCTCCCTCAGAAAGAGAAGCACCCCTGATAAAATCCATTTGCCCTCCCACTCCTGAATATTGTTTATGACCAATGCTATCGGCACATACTTGCCCAAACATATCCACTTCCAAAGCACTATTTATGGCAGTTACTTTTGGGTTTTTTCTAATCACGCTAGTGTCGTTTACATAGGCTATGTCCAACATTGCTATCATGGGATTATCGTCTATAAAATCGTATAGTTTTCTAGAACCAATCACAAATCCTGAAACTATTTTACCCGGATGTGTACGTTTAGACTCTCCTGTAATTACTCCTTTCTCTATCAACGGAATCACTCCATCGGAAAACATTTCTGTGTGAACACCCAATTTTTTATGATTTCCCAAGCACTGAAGGACTGCATTTGGTATAGCTCCTATACCCATTTGTAAAGTGGCACCATCCTCTATCAGAGAGGCTACATTTTTTCCAATTTTTAGTTCAACTTCGCTTGGCTCAGCAATGTGACCTTCAAAAATAGGGCTATTGTGTTCTACGGCATAATCAATATTTTCAATATGTATAATACCATCGCCATGTGTTCTAGGCATTTGGGGATTGATTTGAGCTATAACAATTTTGGCCGATTGTACTGCTGCCAATGTGGTTTCTACCGACACTCCCAAAGAGCAAAAGCCATGTTTATCGGGTACAGAGACCTGTATGAGGGCCACATCGATAGGAATGATTTTTTTACGAAGAATGTGAGGGATTTCAGAATAAAAAACAGGAATATAGTCTGCAACACCCTGTTGCACAGCCTTTCGCACATTGGCACCTACAAAAAAGGAATGGTCTTTGAACACATTATGGCAGTGCGGCTCTACAAATGGAGCTTCACCTTCTATGTGCATGTGATACAAATTAATATCACTCAGCTCTGCATGGCGAGCCACCATAGCTTTTATAAGTAGTTCAGGAGTAGCTGCTGCCGTATGGATAAAGACACTGGCACCCGATTTGATATTTGATACAGCTTCATTAACTGACAAAATTTTCATTATATATGCTATTAATTATGCTAAATAAAGATAAATCGCTTTTGAACTGCGATAATATACAATAGCTAAGCATAACAACATGATATATGTCATTAAAATAAGTATTATCAATAAAAAGAGTATAATACAAGTAATAAGCTACTTTTTCCCTGTCAGTGCTTTTTTGAGCATTTTTCTATGCTTATTGATAATAGGCTGTAAAGAAGGGTCTCTTATTAAATTTTTAAACTCATACATATCTTTTTCGGTATGATAGAACTCTTCATCTCCATTGAAATATTTTATATATCTGTATCTATGGGTTCTTATAGCCCAACTTTGAAGCTCATTTGGCTGTTGAAGTGCATCGTTACCTATTATTTTATTGTCTGTAAATATTGCTGTAAGGGCATATTCAGGGTTTTTTTTCGATTTTTTGCTTGGTCTTTTTAAAAATCTTTTCAAAGAATATCCACTCAAAGCCATTTGGCTCATTCCTTTATTTGGGTCGTTTGACAAGCTGCATAAATCGTTTAAAGTAGGAAAAATATCCACCAAAGACACAGGATTCTGGCACTCAGCTCCTTGCTGATAACCCGGAGCATAGACAAATAGCGGAACTTTTGTAGAGGGCTCCCATAAAGTAACTTTTGAAAATCGTTCTTTATCTCCATTGTGAAATCCATGGTCGCTAGTGAGTACTAAAATAGTATTTTCTTTGTATTTACTCTTTTCAAAAGCATCAATGATTTTACCTATTTGTTCGTCTACAAAGCTCACGCTTGCCAAATAAGCTTGACTCCATTTTTTCAAAGCCATTTCTTTAGAGCCAAAAAATGCTTTCATTTTTTCTTCATTATGGGCTTTTTTCATTAACTCTGCACAATCTGATAAATCTTCTTCTTTGTAATAACTCATATCTACTTTATCAAGTGGGTACATATCAAAAAATCTTTTGGGGGCATACATAGGGGTATGTGGACGAATAAATCCAATCCACATAAAAAATGGCTTATTAAAATTTTGTCCTAATTTTTCCACCGCCCACTGAGCATATTCCTCATCCGGTGCTGGGTCTAGTAATTTTCCATCTTCCATAACCCTAAACGGTATACTGCAATCCCAGTTTTTGCGCCATCCTTTAAATCCAGGAACACTGTTTAAAGGGTCAGCAGGGAAATAGGGCACGTTTTCAAAATAACCAAAACTTGTAAACTCATGGCTACTCAATGGAAGTTGAGGGTAGAAATCACTATGCAATCGTTTTGCAACACCATCAAATGGCCAAGGACCATAATCTGTTATTAACTCTCTTTTGTTATTTATGTCTAAATCGGACTTAAACTGCTCATTTACATATTTCTCATTATGATTAATTTTTCCGACACCCATTGTTATGTAGCCATTCTCTGCAAAATGCTCAATCATTGTTTTTGAGTTGTTAATTACAGGATTATTTTTCCAACTATGTTTTGCAGCATTTTGGTCATGACCAAAATATCCCGTTTGAGAAGGGTGTAGCCCGGTTATAATACTTGCCCTAGAAGGAGAGCACAAAGGCAAGGCACAATGAGCATTGGTAAAACTAACACTCATTCTTGCTAATTTATTCAAATTTGGAGTCTTCACTTGAGAATGCGCCTTCAATGGCTCTATCCAATGATTTAAGTCGTCAACTATAATAAAAATAACGTTTGGCTTTTGGTGTTGAGCCCAACTAGAATCAATTTGAACAAATACATAAAATAAAACAAAGAATAGATTTTTTTTATTCATCACAGTTTGATTAACAAAATAGGGATTACAGTTGCAAGTTTAGCAACTTATCATTACAAGTCAATATACTATTTTACCTTAGAGGGTACTTTAAAAAAATAATTTTGTAGTACTAGTGTGGTATTCACTAACAAAAAACGCCTCGATTGAGGCGTTTTTTATTGCTTTTAGATTAAGGCTGTTTTTTTCCAAAGGCCCTATCATAGTTTTGCAGAAACTCTTCCAATTGCTCCACTGCAATGCGTTTCGCTATAATTTTTTTCTGCTCGTCTAAAATATACATTACCGGAGTGCTATATATATCGTACATTTTTCTAAAACCCGATTCGTTTTTGGGGTCATAAACATTGGTAAACTTCAAATTATTGTTTTTAATAAAATTTTTCCAAGGTGTGGGGTCTGTTTCTGTACATACAGAATAGACATCGAAGCCTAGTTTTGCCTTACTTTTTTCATAAATATCTCTCAGTTTGGGTAGTTCTTTCTGACAGTGACCACAATTTGGATCCCAAAATACCAAAACGGTGTATTTCGATTTTAGAGAGGTAAATGATTTGTATTTTCCTGCTGTGTCGGGCAGCGACAAAGGCGGAGCCAATTTACCTAGAAGCAGGTATTTGAGTGTGTTATATCTGTCACGAATTTTGTTTTCTACATCTTCGCTTATCCAATAGGCCTGTCCTGTGAGGTAGTAATTCTCGGCCATGTGTACAAACACAGCATCCATGCCCATTACTTGCGAAGTTTCGTACTGATTGGTGATATACCATACCACATATTTGAAAATTTCACCTTTACGGTCTTTGATTTTAGAAATGATATAATCAGCTTCTTTGTTGATAGAATCAGGCACTTGGAGGGTGAGTTGCTTGATGTATTTTTCCAGTTTGCTATGGAAAATGGGTGTGCGAACCAATCCGTCTTCGTTTAGGTCTATATTATCCCAATAATGCGATTTATAATATCTAAACGGAAAAGTAGAGTCAGGACGACCGTTTGAAAGTTTAGGAGATTCAGGAATATCGCCATTCTCCATTTCTATCATAGACTTAAACACCTTGGATACGAACAAGTCGGGGTTAGACTTCACAAACTCTTTTCTGTATTTGATAATATCTCGCTCCACACCCACCAATTCATCGCGGTATTTGTTTTTATCGGCCTCTACTTTGGCACTATCCATCAGCTTTTTAGATTCTTCGGCTTTTTTACCTTGGGTCACTATATAGTTGAGGTAATCGTAAAATGCCTTATTTTCTACCGAACCGGAAACCTTCATGTTTTTGGTGTAATCTTTGGTATCGGTTTCCATCGAGAAAAACTGCTCTTTGCAGATGATTTCAAAATACTGCTTGCCGGGCAGCACTACCAAATAAATACCGTTAGGCAATTTGGTTTTTCCATCAAACTGAAATTCGCCTTTTGCATTCACTATGGCTGTGTCTTTCAGATATTGTTTGTCACCAAAATAGTTGGCAAGCAATATCGTGTCTTTGGCTTTCAGTCCATTGATTTTGAACTTCAATTCATAGGCATTGGGCGAGCCCGGTGCCACTTTAGGTTTAGGAGAAACGGCTTGAGACATAGCCATTTGGCTCAGCACAAGAGCAATACCTGCAAATAATATTTTTTTCATAGATTTAATCGAAGCCTCCAACCCCCGAAGGAAGCTTATTTAGTTTTAAACCCGAGGGTAATCGTTTTTTATATTATTATTTTTTCGCAAATTTATTAAAACGATAGTAAAGTAGAATTATTTTTTACCCGCTCTTTTTTTCATTTCTTGTTGTTGTTCCATGGCTGCTTGTAGGCGTTGCTGGAAGCGATTTGGCTTTTTGGTAACCGAGTTCTTCTTGTTTTCTTCCAATTTGAGTCTTATCGCATTTTCATCTACAAAAGCTTTGATGATAAACTGTTGCCCCACCGTAATCATGTTTGAAATGAAATAATAAAAGCTCAATCCAGCGGGCATGGAGTTCAGTACAAACATAAACACCAACGGCATAATGTAGCTCATGGCTATCATAGGCCCCGTGGCCGACACATTGATTTGGTTGTTATACCACGTGTATAATATGGTAGATGCTGTCATCAACAAGGTGAACAAACTCACATGGTCGCCATAAAACGGGATTGAGAAAGGTAAAGTAGCTATGCTGTCATACGTAGATAAATCTTCGGCCCAAAGGAAGGCTTGTTGACGTAGCTCGATGGCATTGGGGAAAAAGTTGAACATAGCGAGCAATACCGGCATCTGAAGCAACACAGGCACACAACCTGCCAGTGGATTAATCCCCACTTGTTGATACAATTTCATTTGTTCTTGTTGCATAGCTGCCATATCATCGCCTGTGCGGGCTTTTATCTCGTCAAGCTCAGGCTTTAATACCTTTATTTTCGCCATAGATTTGTAGGACTGAAACGAAAGGGGAAACAATATGGCCTTGATTATCAGCACCATACAAATAATGATCACACCATAGTTTGAAATGATTTTTTCGAGAAGTGAAAAAAGCGGGGCTATGGTGTAGCGATTGATGGTGTTAATCACCGGCCAGCCCAAATACACATTTTCATTGAAATTTGGGGCTACATCGCCTACAATAGATAGTTTATTCGGTCCAAAATAGTATTTAAACTGGCCTTTTCCTGCTTCCAAATCGGCTACTGAAATTCCTAAATTTGCTGTAAATGATTTTACAATCGCAGGGTTATTCACATTGGTTTCAGACTTTACATCGCCATTGGCAAATCCATTTTCGGCTATAAAACCTACCGAGAAAAATTTCTGTTTGAAAGTGACCCAATTGACTCTGCCCTCCAGTTTTTGCTCTTGGGTTTCAAATTTGGTTTCCGAAAGCGAATTGTAAGTGCCATCCATCATTCTGTATGTGATGTTAGCCGTTTGGCGAGCTGCTGCAAGGTCTTTTTCCGTCAAAGGCTCATTTTCAGCCCATTTTACCTCTATTTTGTCGTTTTGAATAATATTGTCTAAGCCTTTTGACTCGATTTTGTACACCAATTCAAAGCCTTTTTCAGGCAAAGTAAAATTTTGCGTAAAGTAGCTGTTCTCGCCCAGAGGCAAGCTAAATGAAATAACATTTCCGTTTTGAACGGCTTTGTAGTGCAAATCGCTCAAGTTTACCTTTCCTGTTGGCAAAAAAGCAGAAAGCTTAAATTGGTTAAATTCAGATTTGATGAGGTATAAATCTTCGTTTGAATACGTTTTGTAGTTTTTGAGCAACACAGACTTTATCTGAGCACCTTTTGATGAAAAAACGATTTTAATATCGCTGTTTTCAAGCGTATATTCTTGTGCTGTACCCGCAGCAAATGAAGCCAAACTGCCGTATTCTGCTTTGACTGCGGCACTGTCTTTGGGAGCGGCTATCACCGTTTCGGGTGCTGAGGCCGATGCAGAATCAATTTGCACCGTTTCCTGCTTTGTGGAATTGCTTTCTGTTCCCGAGTTAGAGAAAAAAGTAAAATAAGCTATCAGCATGGCTGAAATGAGCACTAGCCCGATGGCTTGGTTTCTGTCTACGTTGTTCATGAAATGGTTAGTGATTGGTATTTATGTTAAATATTTTTAAAATTCAATTCTATATTTTACCCTTTATAAATATACTCTTGTTCTTTTCCTAAAAAGTCTTGTATATGGTACACAAAAGAAGATTTATGAAACATAATAATTTGATCGTTTATAATTGTGTACTGTTCTCTGTCTTTTGAAGAAAGCTTTTTGATTGAAGGAAAGTATTTTAATGGACATAATATTATCCTTCCGTCTTTAAGATAAAGGCTCATTTTCCCTTTATCTTCAAATTTCAACTTGTTAATAATAGGTTTTAAATTATGAACACCTTCCATTGACACATTTACTAAAGTATAGAGATGTATAGTAATTAAATCCAGCATTTACTCTTTAGAATACTCCAACGCTGCCTTCACAAAACCCACAAACAATGGATGTGGATTCAAAACCGTGCTTTTTAACTCGGGGTGGAACTGCACACCTACAAACCACGGATGGTCTGCTACTTCCACTATCTCCACCAGTCCTGTATCAGGATTGATTCCCGTGGCTATCATTCCTGCCTTTTCGTAGTCGACTTTATATTTATTATTAAACTCAAATCTGTGCCTGTGGCGTTCGCTAATGCTTAAGCTGCCATAGGCTTCGGCAGCTTTCGACCCTTTTTTAATTTCACACGGAAATGCTCCCAAACGCATAGTGCCTCCCATTTGCTTGATTTTTTTCTGCTCCTCCATCATGTCTACCACGGGGTGAGGTGTTTCTTTGTTCATTTCGGTAGAATTGGCATGTTCTAAATTCAACACATTTCTTCCAAACTCGATTACGGAACACTGCATACCCAAGCAAATGCCGAAAAAAGGAATTTTGTTCTCGCGGGCTATTCTCACTGCATTTAGCTTGCCTTCAAAACCACGCTCCCCAAATCCGGGCGCTACCAAAATTCCATCATAATGACTTATCAGTTCATATACATTGGTGTCTGCCAATTTTTCAGAATGAATCCAATCAATGTTTACTTTGGTTTCGTTCACCGCTCCGGCATGGGTAAATGCTTCTGCTATTGACTTGTAGGCATCTTTCAACTCTACATATTTGCCTATCAAAGCTATGCTTACCTCCGAAGTAGGATTTTTGAGTTTACCCAAAAACTCTTTCCACGAATCGAGTTGTGGTTCCGATTTCTCAGGTAAATCCAATTTTTCCAACACTCTCAAGTCCAACTTCTCTTTTTTCATCAACAGTGGCACATCGTAAATCGTCTCTGCATCTATCGACTCTATGACACACTTTTGCTGCACGTTAGAAAAAAGTGCTATTTTCCTCCTTATGTCAACTGAAAGAGGATATTCTGTGCGACAAACCAAAATATCGGGCTGAATACCCGACTCCGACAGCTGCTTTACAGAGTGTTGGGTAGGTTTGGTTTTCAGCTCTCCGGCCGATTTGAGATAAGGGACTAATGTTAAATGTATGGTAATCACGTTGTCATCGCCCTGCTCCCATTTGAACTGACGAACAGCCTCTACAAACGGCAAAGCCTCGATATCGCCCACACAGCCACCTATTTCGGTGATAATGATGTCGTATTTTCCGGTTTCGCCCAAGGCACGAAAATTCCTTTTTATCTCATCGGTGATGTGAGGCACTACTTGAACCGTTTTTCCAAGAAATGCACCTTCCCTCTCGCGTGTGATTACAGTAAAATAGATCCTTCCTGTAGTCACATTATTGGCTTGCGAGGTAGGAATGTTTAAAAAACGTTCGTAATGCCCCAAATCCAAATCTGTTTCGGCCCCATCGTCTGTCACATAGCATTCGCCATGCTCGTAAGGATTGAGCGTACCAGGGTCTACATTGATGTATGGGTCGAATTTCTGAATGGTAACCGAATACCCTCTTGCTTGCAGTAATTTGGCTAAAGATGCCGATATTATTCCTTTTCCTAATGAAGAAGTAACTCCTCCTGTAACGAAAATGTACTTGGTCGTTGACATGGCTGCAAAAGTAGTGAGGATTGCGCAATGATAAACGATGAATGTTTAAAAAAATATTATTTCTACTTTAATATTTTGTTTTATCGATTTAAAAATATTTTACTTCGATATGATATAAATTGATTTTTTTTCTTTTTATTTGGCATATTAAAGTAAGTTTTTTAATAAGTGTAAACTATAAATCTTAAACTTTTATGGCAAATTTTGAAACGGCAGTAGCCAAAATGCTGGCCCACGAAGGCGGATATGTAAACGACCCTTCCGACCCGGGCGGAGAAACCTACAAAGGTGTGGCTCGAAAGATGTTCAGCAAGTGGGACGGATGGGTAACAATTGATATTCTAAAGCGAAAACCCGGTTTTCCGGCCACTTTGGACAAAGATTTGGCTCTTCATGAAAAGATAGAGCAATTTTACAAAGTAAACTTTTGGGACAAAGTTCGTGGCGATGAAATAGCAAACGATGAAGTGGCCTTCTCTATTTTTGATTTTGCTGTAAATGCAGGTGTGGGTGTGAGTTCAGCTTTGGCACAAAGAGTGGTAGAAGCCAAGCCCGATGGAGTGATAGGCCCAAAAACCATTGCTGAAATAAATAAGTTTGATCCTGAACATTTTTTGGCGGCATTTACAGTAGCCAAAATAGCACGCTATGCCTACATAGTAAAAAACCGTCCAGAAAGCAGAAAATATTTTTACGGATGGGTACTAAGGGCTTTAAATGGCTAATACTTCTTTTCAAATCGCAAGGTTAAACTTTAAAATATTATACAAATGAGCTTTTTATCAAATTTATTTTCCGGTGCAGCAGGCGAGCTTGTGAAATCGGTGGGCAATGTGGTAGACAATGTAGTGACTACCAAAGAAGAAAAAATGCAAATAGAGCAAGAAATCAAAAAAGCCGACTTGCAATACCAATTGGAAGAAAAAAAGCTGGGTTTCTTGGAAAAACAAGCGATATATGACGACATCAGCGGTGCCAGAAAGATGAACGTTGAAGTTCAAAACAGCAGCTCGGCATCGTGGCTTTCAAAAAATGTGTCGCCTTTGTTGGCGTTGCTTACCACAGCCATCACCTTTGCGTTGTTTGGCTATTTGATGCTGAATCACGAAGAAATTCCACCTTTGCGTAGAGACATTATTCTTTACATACTAGGCGTGCTAAGTGCCGTGTTGTCACAGATTTACAGCTACTATTTTGGTTCATCTGCCGGCAGTGCAGAGAAAAACAAAATGCTGGAAACATTGGGCAAAAAAGAATAAGAAAATAGCCCCTACTTCAAAAACCATTTTAAAGTAGGGGATTGAAATTTTAATTAGAAGATATACACTGAAAAATGAACCAAATAAAAACAATAATTTATCTCACTACATTTATCGTCTACCATTCGTTGTCGGCACAAGAAGTGCCTGATAAATTCAATTTCAAAAACTTGAAATTTGACAAATCTACAAATCTGCTGTATTATAAAATTTCAAAAAAATATCCTAATGCTAGTAAAGATGTGTTGTTCAAAAGCATCAAAAAATGGGTTTATACTCTGTATGACGATTCAAGTTCTGTTTTGATTGAAAATAAAGAGCTAGGGTTTATAAAAACAATACAGGTTTTTAATATATCTGTAGATTTCAGCACGAGTACCTATTGTACTTATAGTTGGTTGATATTAAATGTAAAAGACAATAAAATTGATTACAACTTTATTCGTTTTAGGCCTTCTAAAAAACTTACTGGTCTTGACGAAACTTCCCCATTTTTTTACCCAAAATCAAATTCTATTGAAATGTATATTTTCGATAAAAATGGCACTATCGTAAAGTCAAAACAAGAATACCTTACAAAACTTGAAACTAATTGCGATTTAATAATTTCAAGCTTAGACCAATATGTATTACAACAATTGGCTACAGAATAGAATTGGGGCTGTTCAGCATTGTTATTAGTATTTTATATAGTATAAACGTATACTATACAAAACTAAGCTATGCGGATATCCAATATCCACAATTGGTAATATATTGGGTTTCAAAGCATTTTAACAAAACTTTCGAAGTTCCAATAATAAGTCGGATATTAAGTATATTTGGGGAGTAGCGATAATTCTATGATCCGCAAAATAAAGTGCATTAAACAAATTCTCAAAAAGCAAAACAAATAATTTATCCATTTACCAAAAATTGGTAAATTTGAAAAAAGTGTAAAAATGAAAAATACATCTATATCGCTTGGGGATTATTTTGAACAATTTGTAAGTAGCCAAGTATCTGTTGGGCGTTATAAAAATGTAAGTGAAGTAGTGCGTGCAGGACTACAATTATTAGAAGATGAGGAACGTAAAATAATGGCTTTGAAATCAGCGATTCAAAAAGGTTTAGACAGCCCCCGAGTTGAAAATTTTGACTTTGAAGAAAATTTAAAAAAAATAAAAGAAGAAAAAATAAAAAATGGCTAAAGTTATATTAAGAAAAGAAGCCATTGATGATTTGAATAATATTTGGGACTATACCCTAGAAGCTTGGTCTGAGATACAGGCTGACAAATACTATGAAGCTATTAAACTTGCCTGTAGTCAAATTGGCGAGAACCCTGCGATTGGCAAACGATATAAACTAATAAACAGAAACTTGCTTGGATTAAGAACAGGGAAACACATTATCTTCTACCAAATAATAACAAAAGATGAGATAGAGGTTATCAGAATTTTGCACGAGCAAATGGATTTGACAAATAGGCTAAAAGAATAAAAAAAACTGTCACCAAGATAGTATCTATGAAAGAATGGCTTTGGCTGGTAGGTCATAGTTTTATTTATCCCGATTTTATCGGAATCATGGCCACTGGGGATAGTTTCGCCCTCCCTCTGTGCCCAATTTCAGCAATATTTTGGCGTTATGATACTTTATATGAAAAGTGCAACAACAATTGCGATAATCATTCTTATTATTCCCTTTTTCAGTTTTTCTGCTGACCTGAAATTCTTTGATGAAACAATCAAGATTTTAGCTCAGAAATCCTATTCCAAGAAGTCAGAATTTGAACTTAGACTTTATTTGATTAAAACCTTTAAGGACAAACTTAATATTCCGATTCATATTATTAAATCAGATTCTAATAGTGCAGTGTTAGAATATAATTCAAAAAAAATCATTATCAACAACTCAAACTTTAATGCAACAGTTTTAACATTTGAAAATGATATACAAAGGATATTATCAATGTACAAACTTGGGATTAGTCTTGATGAATACCTTACATTCTTAGTTTGTTCTGTGATTGACAGTCACATATTTTTAACAAGAGAACCATATATTGAGAATAGGCTTTTTAGTGAATTAAAACTCGAATTTAATAATGACTTTCTTTTAATAGAAGATGTGAACAAAAGGAAAGTTGTTTCTAATGAAGAAGTAAAGAAATCAGATACTATTATTAAACTTAATGAGATTCCAATTAAGTACTTAACTTATAGTCTTTTTGCAGAGAGGACAAAAAATGACACAATAATAAAATTAGAATCGAAACAATCAAAAATTATAAGAATGGCGTTGAAAACAAGCCAAAACATACCTAATAATAGTCCAAAAGACATACCCATTCTTAAATATGAAATAACCAATAAGTATCTTGTTTTTACTGCAAATGATTATTTTTATATAGATGATATTGTAGAAAAACAGTTAAAGAAAATTGCAAGAAATAAGAAAGAGATAAACAATATAATTATTGATCTAAGAAACTGTAACGGTGGATTATTACAATCAATTAGGAGGTTTTCTGAATTTTTCATTGATGGCAATATCCTATTATACACTATGAAAATGAAAGAAGAAGTTTTACCTGTAACCTCAGCTAAGAATGGCAAATTTTACGGCATTCCTTTGAAAATCTTGACTAACAAAAATACTTTAGGAGGAGCTGAGTTACTTTGCTACATATTAAAAAACAACTCGAATGTTCAAATAATAGGTACAAGAACTATTGGCAGAGGTTATACCTATCATACATACCCAATTTTAACCAACAACTATATAATTCAGTTTAAAACTGGAGAACTGATACTTCCAAATGGAAACACCTTAAACAATAATGGATTAATTCCTGATATTGAGTATGAAAAAGACGATATTCTTGAGTTTATTAAAAAATAAAAGCAGCACATAACATGCTATTTATTAAAGAATGGGCATTGTTGGTAGGTCGTAGTTTTTCTCTCCTTCGTAGTGTTTCTCGTGGCATACTTTCGCAGCCCTGCCTCCCATTCCTTCATAAATACCCGGGCGTTGCATGAAATTTTAGCGAAACATCGATTGGATAAGAAAATTCCATAAACTCGTATAAAAAAGAATGAATAATCCTAAATATCTATATAAATCAGAAGATTACTTTAAAATCTACGAATTTGTAAGTGAAGGCAAGAAAGGAAGTGTTAAGAAAATGGTTCAGTTTACTGAAACAGGAACAGAAAATGTTTTCAATTTAGCATTTGGAGACTATGACGAACAAACTAATTCTATAAACGATTTGAGGGTTACTAATAATGGTGACAGTCTAAAAGTTTTGGCTACCGTGGCATCAACTGTTTATGCTTTCATTGAAAAACACCCAAACGCTTGGGTTTTTGCAACTGGAAGTACAAATGTGCGAACAAGGTTGTATAGAATGGGAATAACTAATAACTTAGTGGAAATAAAAGAAGATTTTGATGTTTACGGGTTTACTCAAGAAGGAATATGGGAAGAATTTATAGTTTGAGAAGATTATGAAGCATTTTTGATAACCAAAAAACAAAATACGCCATGACAATAGAACAATTAAACTCTTCAAAAGTACCAGTCATTGTGATTGACAAGAAATTGGAACAATTTAGGGATAAAATACTTTTTCCAGAAAAGTTGGAAAAGGCGAATGAGATACTTTCGAAAGCAGGATTGCCGAATAGAAAAAAATAAAAATTCACCCTACATCATATTGCTGAAATTGAGTCCCGATACATCGGGATTGGTGTCCGAAGTTTTGTTTATCCCGATTTTATCGGGATCATGGTCACTGGGGATAGTTTCGCCCTCCCTCGTGCCCAATTTTCAGCAATATTCGGGCGTTAGGGGATATTTTAGATGAACAACATTACGGCAGTGATAAGATTAATTTTTTTGGTTCTAATTTTAACGACCCTAACAATTTCTTTGGTTTTAATGAACTGGAAATCCCTTTTCAATTCTAAAGCAGAAGAATTTTATTGCGGAGTAATTGAAAAAGAAGATAGTTCTAACGTAACAAACTTAGTCGGATTTTCTATTTGGAATAAAGAATGCTCTGCCTGCCATTCTCTAACAAAGGAGGTAATTGTAGGACCTGGATTGTACAATTCGATTGGATTACATAGTAAAACTTTTATTAAAAAAATATTAACTGGCAAAGACAAACTTTCGAAAGATCCATATTATAAAAAGTTATCAGACAATTTTGGAAAAGTCTCATATCATTTGAATTACGTTTCTAATTATTCAGACAAAGAAATAGATAGTTTACTTAATTTCATGGAAACTTCGTCAAAAATTATTGTAATTCAATAAAGTTAAAAAAACGTCCCCTAACATCATATTGCTGAAATTGGGCAGTTTGTTGGTATACGAAGTTTTGTTTAGTTTTCGGCTCTGGTTACTGGGGATAATTTCCCTCACTATCCTAAGAGTTCGCTTTGGCAGCTCTAAGGATTGTAAAGAGCCCTAATCTCCGGAGCTGAACGACAAACAGGCAAAAAATTACAACTAAAACAAAAACCGAAATAATATGAAATTAGGAGCGTTTTCAATCAGTCTTAACGTAAAAGACCTGACGACATCAAAAGAGTTTTACGAAAAACTTGGTTTTACCATCTTTGCAGGGAGCATTGAGGAGAACTACCTCATTTTGAAAAATGAAAAATCTCTCATCGGACTTTTTCAGGGGATGTTTCAAGGAAATATTTTGACATTTAATCCGGGATGGGACGAAAACGCAAGCAACATAGAAAATTTTGACGACATTAGAGAAATACAAAAGCAATTAAAAGAAAGCGGACTTACGCTTATGAGCGAAGTAGAAGAAAAAACAGAAGGACCTGCGAGCCTCATGCTAACTGACCCTGACGGAAATGTGATTTTGTTAGACCAACATCGCTAATATCTCTCTCGCTCTTCATAGTTTGCGAAGCAATGTAAAGCTGTTTTTAGTTTGTAACTAAAACGTTCCTAATAAGATTTAGCCTTTGATTTCTATGGTTCAAGGGCGGGAATTTATTTCGCTTTGAAGAATAATCTCATCGATTACCTAAAAGTTATTATATACAATAAAAAGAGGTTGTACGTTTTTCATCCGCCTTCTTTAAAACACAAAACGATTTTATGAGTTATTGCACAGCTATAGTAAATATGCAATCCGAAGAAAAAAAGGCTTTGCACAAAAACTATCACGATAACAGCTATGGTTTCCCAATCCACGATGACAACGAATTATTTGGCAGATTGATTTTAGAAATCAATCAGGCTGGATTGAGTTGGGAAACGATTTTGAAAAAAGAGCAGTCATTTAGAACCGCTTACAGCAATTTCAATATCAAAAAAGTTGCCGCATATACAGAAGCAGACAGAGAACGCCTTTTAGCAGACGCAGGAATTATCCGCAACAAACTGAAAGTAAACGCAGCAATAGAAAACGCTAAAACAATTCTTGTTTTACAAAAAGAGTTTGGTTCATTTGAAAAATGGTTGGAACACCATCACCCGAAAACCAAAGAGGAATGGGTCAAATTATTCAAAAAAACATTCCGCTTTACTGGTGGCGAAATTGTTAACGAGTTTTTAATGAGTATTGGTTATTTACATGGAGCACATGATGAAAATTGTCCTGTTTATGAACAAATTTTGAAACAAAAACCAATGTGGGCAAAGCAAATACAATGAATTACAAACCCATTAAAGCTCATAGAAATAATATATCGCCTCTATCTGCTTTGCTCCCGTAGATTCGTAAAATTTGAGGGCATAGTCATCGGCTTTTTCTGCCAACACAAAGACTTCGCCTACATTGTGTGTCTCAAAAGCATATTTCTGCACTGTTTCTATCAGTTTTTTTCCAATCCCATTTCGCTGATGAGCGGTTTCCACGGCCAAGTCTCTGATGTAAACCAAAGGCCTTTCCGATTGATAATCAGGCATGAGATACGCTGAAAGCCCGCCTACCACCTCATTATCTATTTTAGCCACTACACAAATGAACTCTGCTTTTGATAACAACTTTTGATATTCATTCACAGCGGGTTTATTGGGGTATGGAGTCTCAAATACCCTTTCAAACAACTTCATCAATTGCAAAAAATCGTCTAGGTCGTTTGCAGTGAGCTTTTGGCAGTGGAAGTGCATAAATTAACAGAAGTAAATAGAAATCAATAGTTTTCAAAACTATTAATACCATAAACTATTCAAAGGTGGTGCGCCACACTCTCAAATCACAATAAAAAATATAAAAAGTATTAATTTTCAGCCAGTTTAAAGGAAATGGGCAAGGTATAGCGTACCGACACGGGCTTTCTATTTTGAGAGCCGGGCTTCCACTTGGGCATTTGGTTCACTACTCTTATGGCTTCTTCTTCACATCCCCCCCCTATTGCTTTGAGAACCTCAATATTGTTTACGTAGCCTTTGCTATCAACTGTAAAAGACAAAACTACCTTTCCTTCTACATTTTCAGCCATTGCGATTCTCGGATAACGAATATTTCTGGCCAAATATTCATACAAGTCTCTCGTACCGCCTTTAAATTCGGGCATTTGTTCTGCAAAAGCCAATACGGTATTGCTTTCTTCATCTTCAACAATGATTTTTATGCTCATTATCTCTTTTATCACTCCCATCAAATTATTTACAGACTCGTCATTGTTATATTTTTTGGAATATCGGTGCAAATCTTGGAGGGCTTGATCAAATTTTTTGATGCTGTACTCCACATAGGCTTTGTAGTAAAACAATACCGGCTGCGAGGGTTCCAGCTTCACACATTGGTCAAAATCTATATAAGCACCCCAATTATCGCCTGCTATGGCTTTTAAAATTCCTTTGTAGAAATGAAACAAATAGTTTTCAGGATGCAGTTTAGAGTCTCTATTGGCTGCTTTTAGTGCTATTTTATAATGTTCTGAATAGCTGCTGATGCGGTCTTTATTAAACATATTCACACTAAAATCGGGCTGAATATCTATGGCTTTGTCAAAATTTTCTTTGGCCATGCTCAACATATCCAGTTCGTAGTACACAGAGCCTAGCACTTTATAAGCCAAAAAATTATCAGGGTCGTATATCAAAGATTTTTCTAGGCTTTGAATCGATGCATTTACTCTTTTCAATTTCCACTCACACATCCCTTTGTAGTAGAGATATTCTGCCTCTTGCGGATTTCGGTTCGATGCTTGATTAAAATCGTCTAAAGCCAAATTGTAAAAGTCTTTTTCGATGTGGCATTTACCCAAAAGAGAGTAAGCCTCAGCGTAATTTGATTTTTCTTTTAACACAATTTCCAAGTGCTTGATGGCTTTGTCATATTGCGCAGAAGCATAGGCAGCTTTGGCCATAGACATTTGCTCATTTACGTTTCCTGCATAGGCATTGGAAATGTACAAATATTGAAAAAGTATAATAAAAAATGAGTATTGTAAAAATTTGTGCATATATAACTCTTAATATATTGAATTACAATGTGTTGTAACAATAATACTAATACAAATTTGAAAAATCAATATTACTTGAACGTTAATTCAATATTAATTTTATCATATTATTAAGTAATAATACTCATGTTTGATGTATGGTTGAAGTGGTAGAGTGTATAAAATACCGGAAATTAAACACTAAAAAGTATCTATATTAAGCTGTCAGACACTATTTTGGTTGTAATAATATTTTAATTTATAAATCGAAAAACTTTATTTATTCATCAGAAACAAAGATTAAGCATTTGTGCTACAATGGTTTAGCTAAGGAAAAAATGCAAAAAAATTACTATTTAAACAAATGGCTTTTTCGTTTATGAGTATAATAGATTGATATATTTTCCTATTTTCGACCCATGAATTGGGAGGCACTGCAACAATCGGTTAGCGATTTTTTTAAATACAAAGTATTGAAGCTGAGTGCTTCATTGGCATTTTTTACTTTCTTTTCTTTCCCTTCCATGCTCGTTTTGCTCATATCGGCATCGGGCTATTTGTTTGGAAAAGATGCCGTGAAAGGCCGAATATTCAGCCAAATAAAAGATTGGGTAGGAACAAAAGCTGCTACTCAAATTCAAGATATTTTAAAAACTGTTTACGTTTCTGAAAACAACAATTGGACGACATGGCTGGCTTTTGCCCTATTGGTGCTCACCGCCCAAAGCGTGTTTGAAGAGATAAAAGACTCGCTCAGAACCATTTATGAAGTGAAAGTAAAGCCACAAAAAGATTGGGCTACTATTATTTTTAATAGAATCGTATCGTTTGTGTTGGTGGCCATAGCCGGATTTGTACTCACATTCTCGCTTTCTATCAACTGGGCACTCACCACTTTCAGCCAAAAAATCAAAGACTTTTTGCCCACAGGAGCCAGTTTGCTCATTAGTTTTTCAAATTACCTGAGCACTTCTATCATATTTGTGGGAATAGCCACATTTATATACAGATTTTTACCGGAAGTAAAGGTTTATTGGCGTCCGGCATTCCATGGGGCTATTTGTGCCACCGTTTTGCTCCTGATAGGCAAATACGGAATAGGTATATATTTGAACTACAACGCCACACTTTCGGCCTACACTGCTGCTAGTTCGTTGATACTAGTATTGATTTGGGTATATTACTCCTCTTTAGTGCTGTATTTTGGTGCAATTTACACCAAAGCCATCAACACAGGCTATCGCCCGAAAACAAAAAGAAAACCAAGAAAAACCACACAGAAAGCCGCCTAATGTATAAAGTATCAGTCCAAAATAAATTTCAGATTGGCGACAAACAACCTTTGGCTTTGATAGCCGGACCTTGTGTGATTGAAAATCTTGAGTTTAATTTAAAAATAGCCCAAGAAATCAAATTGATATGTGAAAAATTAGGAATAAACTTCATATATAAATCATCATTTGATAAAGCCAATAGAACTTCAATCAACGGATTTAGAGGTACGGGCATAGAAAAGGGATTGGAGATATTGAGTACAATAAAAAAAGAAGTAAATGTGCCCATCCTCACTGATATACATGAAAGTTGGCAAGCTTCAAAAGCAGCTGAGGTGGCAGATGTATTGCAAATTCCGGCTTTTTTGTGCCGACAAACCGACTTGTTGGCAGCAGCAGCCGAAACGGGTAAAATTGTAAACGTAAAAAAAGGACAATTTTTAGCACCGTGGGATATGCGCAATGTGGTAAAAAAACTCGAAGAATCGGGCACAAATCAAATATTGCTCACTGAAAGGGGAACAAGCTTTGGCTACAATACTTTGGTAGTAGATTTCAGAAGTTTGGTGCAAATGCGTGAACTCGGCTATCCTGTGGTGTTTGATGCCACACACAGCGTGCAAATGCCGGGAGGAAAGGGCGACAATTCGGGCGGACAGCGAGAATATGTACCCGTACTAGCCAATGCGGCTGCAGCAGTAGGCATAGATGCACTTTTTATGGAAGTACATACCAACCCCGACACTGCACCTAGCGATGGCCCTAATATGGTGTATTTAGACACATTGGAACAAATACTCACCAAAACACTGGCCATTAGGGCTGCTACACAAGGATAAAAATATTGCACACAACAGAAATCTACGCTCAAAGAAGAAAAAAACATCATACTTTAATAATTCCTACTTTTTTTCGTTATTTCACTGAATAATAAATTTTTGTTTTGCTGCTTTCTATTGTCATCGTCAACTACAACGTCTGTTATTTTTTGGAACAGACCCTAAAATCGGTATTTAATGCCTTAAAAAACATAGAAGCCGAGGTCTTTGTGGTAGACAATGCTTCTGTAGATGGTTCGGTAGAAATGGTGATAGCCAAATTTCCACAAGTACAGCTGATAGCCAACACAGAAAATGTAGGCTTTTCCAAAGCCAACAATCAAGCCATAAGGGCTTCGATAGGGAAATATGTTCTGCTCTTGAACCCCGATACTGTGGTGCAAGAAGATACTTTTACCAAATGTTGCCAATACATGGAAACTCACTCTGATGTAGGCGGATTGGGAGTGTACATGGTAGATGGGAAAGGTCATTTTTTGCCTGAATCGAAGCGTGGGCTGCCTACACCTTGGGTAGCATTTTACAAAATATGCGGTTTATCCAAATTATTTCCGAATTCAAAAAAATTTGGTCGATATCATTTAGGATTTATTGACAAAAATAAAACGAGCGAAATAGACGTACTCTCCGGTGCATTTATGCTGATGCGAAAAGCAGCCTTAGACAAAGTAGGGCTTTTGGATGAAGACTACTTTATGTATGGCGAAGACATAGACCTTTCTTACAGAATACAAAAAGGCGGATATCAAAACATCTATTTCCCCGAAACGCGCATCATTCACTACAAAGGTGAGAGCACCAAAAAATCAAGCGTAAATTATGTATTGGTGTTCTATGGTGCCATGATAATTTTTGCCAAAAAACACTTTAAAGGTGCTTATGCAGGTGCGTTCATCACGCTTATTCGCTTGGCCATTTATGCAAGGGCCGCATTTTCAATTTTAAAAAGAATGGTGCAATTGTTGTATCTGCCCACCTTGCAATTCACAATAGTGTTTGCCGGAATGGTTTTTATAACCAATTTTTGGGAAGAAAACATAAAAGACAACAGCAATTTTTATCCTCCTTTATTTATCTATGTCACCATACCATTGTACATCGTCACTTGGCTTGTTTGCAACTATTACAATGGCGGGTACGACAAACCATTTAAGGCTTACAGGGTAGTAAGAGGCATTTTCATAGGTACTTTGGTCATTTCTTCAGTATCAAATTTTTTGGACTCCTACCGATTTTCCAAAGCCATTATTCTGATGGGCTCGGTTTGGGCTGCCATGTCTATCATCACCCTGCATTATTTATTAAAATTCATTAAATACAAAAAAATAGAAATAGAAGAACATTCAGACAAAAAAGTAATCGTAGTTGGCAACCATGAAGAAAGTACCAGGGTATTCAATCTCATAAAAAATACCGGAATGAAGGCCAATATTTTTGGTTTTGTGTCTACGGACAATGTCTCCTCTGCTTTTGATATGTATTTGGGTAGCGTAGACCGCCTACAAGAAATAGCAAAGATTTATAAGCCGGACGAAATCATATTTTGCTCAAAAAATATAGCTGCAGGCGATATCATAGAGATGATGGCATCGATAGGCAACCAAAATATTGAATTTAAAATTGTGCCGGACGAAAGCAATTTTATCATCGGGAGCAGCAACAAAGACACCGCGGGCGAGCTTTATACTCTAGATGTGCATCTAGCACTACTAGACAGACATAATATCAGAAATAAGAGAGTAATCGATTTTACACTATCAGTAATGTTTATCGTTATGAGCCCTATTCTTATTTTTTATATAAAATCGCCTTGGAAAATGATAGAAAATATGTTTAAAGTTGCAATAGGTAAAAAATCGCTTGTCGGATTTTGTGGCAATGAAGATGAAAGGCTACCCAAAATAAAAAAAGGCATTCTCTCCCCCGCTTCTGAATTTGAACAAATTACGCTCAATGACGAAACCATTCACCGATTGAATTTAATCTATGCCAAGGACTATCATACATCTACAGATTTGAACATTGTATTTGCCAATATTCAAAAGTTGGGCAATAGCAATGTTTAAGAGGCTACAAAAGTGGTGAGTGGGTTTCCAAGAGGGCCCTTGCTATCTGTAAATCTTCTTTTGTGGTGATTTTTATATTTTTATAAGAGCCTTCCACCAAGTGAATTTGTTCCCCAATGCCTTCAAGCACTGTGGCATCATCAGTAAAAAGATCGCTTTCTTGTTGCTGAAAAGCTTTTTGAATAAGAGCTACCTTAAAAGTTTGTGGAGTTTGAATCAAATGGCACTTTGAACGGTCAAAAGCCTTGTTTGAGCCGTTTTCTTGTTCTATCCTAATGGAATCTTTCAGTTTAACCGCAACTATTCCGTTTCCATATTTTTCTGCAGCTTGAAAACTGTTTTCTATTATGTGTTTGTCAACAAACGGACGCACCCCGTCATGAATGGCTACTAAGCCATTTGTGGTATTTTCTATGGTATTTAGTCCATTTTTTACTGATTGAAAGCGAGAATCTCCTCCCCTCACTACTTTATGTTTAATCGTAAAATTATGTTTTTGGCAAAGTTCGACCCAATAAGTAAACTGACTATGGGGCAAAACAAGAATAATGTTTATATCCGCATCATACTCATAAAAAGCAGTGATGGTGTGCATGAGTATAGGCCGAGTGCCAATGATGATAAACTGTTTTGGAACTTCGCTTCCCATGCGTAAGCCCGCTCCACCTGCTACAATTACTACCGATTTTTGCATTAACTATATTGTAAAACAGTTTTTAATTCGTGTGTATGCGATATCACATTCGTATCAATTAGATATTTCTGTCCCACCCTCCCCTAGCTTCCTCGACATGCTTATCAAATTTTTCTCCTTCTACCTTTGACAGTATCCCAAAAAAATCAGAAGGTTTCTGTTTTGTAGAATTATTAATAGGAACAGTCTTTGCTTCTTCTTCTGTGTAGAATAAACAATGTACTTGCTTGCCCAAATAATCCTTTGGCAAAGAAACGGGCAAATTAAAAGTCTCTTTTTGGGGAGTAATTATTTGCAATACCATAATTGGGCTTAGCTGTTATTATATTGCAATTTAGATAAATAATTCTAGTTTTCCATTAAATTTAAAAAGGGCCGAAGCCCTTTTTAACTAGATTATTAACATCGCATCGCCATAAGTCAAGAAGCGATATTGCTCTTTGATGGCAGTTTCATAAGCCTCTTTGATTAAATCGTAGCCACCAAAGGCACTGGCCATCATCAACAAAGTGGAATCAGGCGCATGAAAATTGGTGATGAAGGCATTACATATTTTAAAATCGAAAGGCGGAAAAATGAATTTATCCGTCCACAAATCGTTTGGCTTCAATCGATTGTTGGCCGATACAGATGATTCTAACGAACGCAACACAGTACTTCCTACGGCACATACCCTTTTTTTATTATCCAAAGCATTGTTTACTCTTTCTGTAGTTTTATCAGGAATAATGAAGTGCTCCGAATCCATTTTGTGTTTTGTCAAGTCTTCTACATCTACCGGACGAAATGAACCCAAACCTACGTACAAAGTCATGGTTTCGATGTTTACACCTTTGAGTTCGAAGCGTTTTACCAGCTGTTTTGTAAAGTGCAATCCTGCCGATGGTGCTGCCACCGAGCCAAGTTTATTGGCAAAAATGGTTTGAAAGCGGTCTCTATCTTCGGGCTCTACTTTTCTTTTTATGTATTTAGGCAAAGGAGTTTCACCCAACTCGTCTATGACTTTCATAAAATCTTGGGGAGTGCCATCGAACAAAAAGCGAATGGTACGGCCACGAGAGGTAGTGTTGTCTATTACCTCTGCTACTAATTCGCCATCGCCAAAGTACAATTTGTTTCCCACACGGATTTTACGAGCCGGATCTACCAATACGTCCCACAAATGAGCCTCTTTTCCTAATTGGCGGAGCAAAAACACCTCAATTTTAGCTCCGGTTTTTTCTTTGTTTCCATAAAGACGCGCAGGGAACACCATAGAGTCGTTCACTATCATCACATCGTCTTCATCGAAATAATTCAATACATCTTTAAATATTTTGTGTTCTATTGTTTTTGTGACCCTGTTTACTACCATTAGTCGGCACTCGTCTCTGTTTTCGGTAGGATACTGGGCTATGAGCTCAGGGGGAAGATTATAAGTGAATTCTGATAACTTCATCAACTGTGTGTTTAAGAACCTGTTTAAAATAAATCTAGGAAGCCATGTTTCGGTTTAAAACATAGCTTCCCCAAAAAAGGACTGCGAAATTAGAAAATCCGCCATTGATTGCAAAATATTTTTTTGATTGTCCGATTTTAGTGCTTTTTAAGTGTTGTACTTTAAAAAACATGTAGTCTTGATGAATTACTTCTATTTCATTAATGAATAAAATATAAAGTAGATATATTACCAATTTCTGCGGGCATATTTTTATATCAAAAGCCCATTTATTTGGTCAATATGCATTATTCAGGGTAAGCTTTGGGCTTGAAATCAAAACAAACTCCCCATCCCACCTTGCAAAGGAGGCACTCTATTAAGGTGTTTATAAGCTCTTTCTGTAGCCTCGCGCCCGCGAGAGGTGCGTTTGATAAAGCCTTCTTGAATTAAAAATGGTTCGTATACCTCCTCAATGGTTTCTGCCTCTTCACTCACGGCCGTAGCTATGGTTGATAAGCCTACAGGTCCACCTTTAAATTTATCAATAATGGCTGCCAATATGCGGTTGTCCATTTCGTCAAGCCCGTCCTCGTCTACATCGAGTGCTTTGAGCGCTATTTTGGCTATTTCGAGCGTGATAGTACCTGTCCCTTTGATTTGAGCAAAATCGCGCGTTCTCCGAAGCAAATTGTTTGATATACGGGGCGTACCACGGCTTCTGCGGGCTATTTCGAAGGCTGCGTCATCATTTATCGGGGTTTTTAGCAAATAGGCAGAGCGTTTCACTATCGAAGTCAGCAGTTCCGAAGTGTAGTATTCAAGTCTGGAGTTGATGCCAAAACGAGCCCTGAGTGGCGAAGTGAGCAAACCTGCACGGGTGGTGGCGCCTATGAGTGTAAACGGATTCAACGAAAGCTGAATAGTGCGAGCATTGGGCCCTGAATCGAGCATGATATCTATTCTGAAATCTTCCATAGCCGAATAGAGATATTCCTCTACCACAGGATTCAGGCGATGAATTTCATCTATAAACAGCACAGAGCGTTCTTCCAGATTGGTGAGCAAGCCGGCCAAATCGCTGGGTTTTTCAAGCACCGGCCCTGAGGTAATTTTTATTTCAGCTCCAAGTTCGTTGGCAATAATGTTTGAAAGCGTTGTTTTCCCCAATCCGGGAGGCCCGTGGAGCAACACATGGTCTAGCGGTTCGTTTCTGTTTTTGGCAGCGGCCACAAATACCTTTAGGTTTTCAAGCACTTTGTCTTGACCGGCAAAATCGTCAAACGACACTGGGCGTAGCGCCCTTTCGATGTCTTTTTCTATGTTTGAAAAATTTTCAGAGTCGCCTTTCAAATAATCTTGTCGCATGGTGCAAATTAACCCAAAAAAATTGTTTGTCGATTACATTTTGCACGCTTTTTAGCTGTAGTGAGCTATTACTTTATCATATTCCACGAAAGTATCTATAATAGCATCTGTCAGAGAAGTGTCATCTGTGTCGGCTATGGCAAATTCTATACTATTTTCATTAAAAAACTTGATGATAACACCGAGCAACATTTCTTTTGGCAAAGTTTCTGTAGAAATATTGTGCCTCTTAAAGAAAACATGGTAGCGAATATTGATGAACTGAATCAATTCTTTTGACGACAAAGGCGCTTTTTCAGCAATACTTAATAAAATATTTTCCATATAAATATTTAATAATATTCTTCTATCGAAAATTATACCAACAAGATATATTCCTTTAAAAATAGCATTTTAGAGTGCTATTTTGCATAAAGTTTGGCACTTTTCTCTAGTTCTTCATTTCAAAAATACAAGATTTTTTATCAAGGTAGAAGTATCAACTTTTTGTAAAGCTATACAACACACATATTTTTATCCCACAAATATCGTTATGTGGATAAAGACTAATGGTAATAAAATGCTGTTACTACAATTATTCATATTTTTATCCTCAAATGCAATTATCAGGTAAAAATCGAATTAAAATAGTCATATTTTTTGTTGTTCTCATTTCTTTCTTCTCTTCTGTAGGGCAATACGCCATGTATCCGCGAGACTACTTTATGTTTCCAATAAAACCGAAACAAAGAAATTTTTTGTCGGGCAATATGGGCGAACTGCGTACCAACCATTTCCATGGCGGTTTAGACGTAAAAACCGACCAAATGACAGGGCTGCCTGTGTATGCCAGTGCCGATGGCTATGTGTCGCGCATAGCGGTGCAACACAAAGGCTATGGAAATGTACTCTACATCACCCACCCCAATGGACTTACTACTGTCTATGCCCACTTGGAATGGTTTAATGGAGAAATAGACAAATACATCAAAGAATTTCTCTATAAAGAACAGTGCAATGAAACCGATGTGATTCTTGAGCCAAACAAAATAAATGTACTTAAAGGGCAAATAGTGGCATTCTCGGGCAACACAGGCTCTTCCGGTGGGCCACATTTGCACTGGGAAATACGCGATGAAAACGAAAGATTATTAAATCCTTTGTTTTTTAACTTTCCTGAAATTGTAGACAATGCACCACCCGTTGTAAACAAAATAGCACTTCGCACCTTTACCAAAGATGCTCGTGTGGAGGGAGAGTTTGGCAGAGTAGAGTTCAGACCTGTGAGGCAAATTAATGATTATGTACTCAATTATCCCATTCATGCCAAAGGTTGGCTTGGGCTGGAACTGGTTTGCTACGATAAAATGGATGGTGCAGGAAACCTATATGGAATAAGCCTAATGGAAGTGTTTGTTGATAAGAAAAAGATTTTTACCCACGACATACAGCGGATAAGCTTTGATGAAAACCCATATATTAATAGCCACATTGATTTTGAACAAGCCCACAAACATAAAACTTTTTTTCAACGATGCTACATTGCCGATGGCAATGAATTGAAAACCTACAAAGCAGAAAAAAATAACGGGAAATTTTTTATCAGCGATTCGCTCACTCATGAGGTGACAGTGAAAATAGTGGATGCTTACAGAAACACTACCACACTAAACTTTAAAATTAAAGGCACGCCTCATCAAATGGCGAAACCTACACCTAAACCAAAAAAGGTGATTCCTTACCTTCGCCACCAGGAGTTTGAAAATATATTAAAACTAGAATGCTTGGGAAATAGTGAAAACACGGCAACACTCTTTTTCGGGCCTAAAAAGCTGATTGTAGACCCAGCTTACACTAAAAACAACGAACAAGTATATCTTTGGGACATGCGCATGGGGATGCCTGACTCTGTACAAGCAGGAAAAATGAAACATAGATTTACTTTTAAAGAAGTGATTCCCAGTAACTTATCCATAAATTACTCAAGTAAATATATCGACATTGCTTTCCCAAAAAAATCTGTGTTTGACACTCTGTTTCTCGATTTAGATTATTCTGAAAGTGTCTTCACTGTTCATAAGCCTATTGTTCCTCTTTTTGCGCCAGTTTCCATCACATTAAAGCCTGAATTTCAAGTAGAAAACAAGCCTAAAACTTCTGTTTATAACCTAGATCACAGAAAAAGAAGCAAATATGCGGGCGGGGTGTGGCAAGGAGATGTCATCAAATTTTCAACCAAAATATTTGGCGATTTCACGCTTCTGGCCGATACAATTCCCCCTAAAATAACCTATTTTAAAACCGTAGGCAAATCAAAGTATTTTAAGATGAGCGATAATCTGTCGGGTATTTACCATTGGTATGCCTACCTGAATGATAAATTTTTGCTCATGCACTACGAACCAAAGTACAACGTAATATTCACCGACCCGCTCGATGAAACAGAGCCTATCAAAGGAGATTTACTCATTGGCGCTATTGATAATATGGGTAATCTCACCCAAGTCATGTTCAAATATTAAGATTTTTTGAAATAAACTTCCTCTTGTTTGTGGAGATTTTCAGGTTTTATATGCTTGAAAACACTGCTAAACCATAAAAAAGTATTCAGGAAAAAATATTTAATTCTTTGTAGGGTTGTTCTCTTCGTCTTTTTTCACTTTTGAAATGAAAACAATCTCTATCCTACGATTGGTCACCCTGCCATTTTCTGTGTTATTGTCTGCAATTGGTTTGTCGGGTCCATAACCTTTGTATTGCATTCTGTCGAAAGGAATGCCTTTCTCTGCCAAATAGCATGCTATTTCCTTGGCTCTGTCAAGCGATATTTTTTTATTTTTATTGTAATCACCTTTGCTGTCTGTATGTCCGGCTATTTCAATCATCACATTGGGCATCTGTTTAAGCACATTGGCTATGCTGTCGAGCACAGTATGTGACTCTTGCGACAGTACAGGAGTACCTTTATAAAAAATCAAGTTTTTGATGGTATATGAGCTGCCTGAATCGGGTAGTGGTGTTAGTGCAAAGTTCTTTATCACATTGTAATCCAATCCAGACTCAAGTGTGAATATGGTTTCTTCCTTGGTAAAGTAGTTGTCGTTGTCTACAGTCACTTTGTAAGGATATCCCGCAGGAACTTTAATAAAAAATTTCCCTGTAGTAGGGTCTGAATTAGATATATACTCAGAAAAGCCGTCAAGCTTTTTCATGTGCACAGTGGCTGCCAATTTTTTAGTTGTATCTTTTGTAGATACTATCTCTCCATCTATCTCTACTTGTGCTTCGTAGCGAAGGTCTTTGGGTAGGCTCACTTTGTAGCAATCAAATTGCATTACACTGTCAGTATCAAAATTGGGAGAATTAAAAAAAGCTTCGTTTCCTGAAGATGAAAGTGCAAAACCAATGTCATCGGCTTTGGTATTGACCAACGGTCCAAGGTTCAACGGATGGGTCCAGTTGGTCCAGCCACTGCCAATTCGTTGACAGACATAAATGTCTTGACCACCAAATCCTATGTAGCCCGTAGAGGAGAAATATAAATATCGGCCATCGGGAGAAAGGTGTGGATAATCCTCTTTAAAGTGCGTGTTAACATTTGTGCCCAAATTCATTGGTTTTGTCCAAGCGCCTGTATTTCGGTCTTTGATAGATACATATAAATCCAAATCTCCCAAGCTTTTTTCGTCTTCAATTGCCATCAGAAGAATATTCTCATCATTGTTCATAAAAAAGTTGGCATGCGGATTGATGTTTTTAAAACCGTTGATGGTAATGTTTTGCGGCATACTCCACGAGCCGTCCGGGTTTCTGTGCGAAATAGAAACGCCATCTCCTCCGTTGCTTCCATCGGGGTTATAATTATTTCCTAAAAGTAAAAACTTGCCTGTAGAACTCACTCCGGCAACAAAGTTGTGTCCTGAATTATTTAGTGGAGAGGGCATTCGCTTTTCTGTTTCCCAATCTCCATTGGGCAGCATTTTGGCAGACCAAATATCTTGATTGTCATATTTATTGAAGCATTCCTTCACATAATACACCTCTTTTCCATCGTGCGATAGCTTTTGGTTAAAAGAAACGCAGCCATCTTTCCTGAAAGAAAAATTAATTTTTTCTTTTCCGAAAAATTCGTCTTCGGTGTAAATGTTCGGAATCAATTCCAATGGTTTGTCAGCATTGGTTATGCCAATGCCTTTGATAAGATTCCAATCTCTCACTTTCTGATGGTCTATCACTATCTCTATGGCTGAGATTTCCATGGGGTTAAAAAACGTGTAAAAGTTATGAAACTTTGACACTGAGCCCTTAAACATTTGGTATATCTCGATTTTCTTTCCTAGAGGAGTTACAGCATAGATGTACTGAATAGTACCCAAGTTGATAACACCACCAATGATAATTTGCTGAGCCACAATGGGTTCTGGAAACCCTACACGAAATGCGTTTTTCTTAACGATGTCTTGATTGGTAATAATGTACCCATCGCTGAACATATCTACAGCACCATACATCATACCTTGATAAAGAATGGGCATTCCTAAGGCATGACCAGTGTGGTTGTTGTCATATTCAAACTTTTCTGTCGATCTTAATATACGATCAGCCCATACAATTTTCTGCGAAAAACTGCGGAATGAAATCACAAATATTCCTAAAAATAGAATTATTTTTTTCAGTTCCATTATAAATACGCTAATAATCAAGGGTTTATTACACAAAAATATAAAAAAACATTGATTTAATCACAACCAACATCAATATACTTTTTGTGCTGTGCTGATGTGTTATACGAAAACGATTGAAAAACGATAAAAATTGTACTATTACAAGTACATATTTAATCCTTTAAAGATAAACAACACTCATCTTGTATTATTAACTTCATTTTCATTTTTTTAATAATAATTTAAAATATATAGCTTAAATAAATACTACTAATGCCAATAAAAGGTGATTATTTAGAAAAGTCGGATTCATTTTTTGGGGTATTTCATTTTTGGAAGCAAGATTTGCAATCGGGATTTATAGTGGCACTTATGGCATTGCCTATGTCTCTTGGAGTGGCTGCGGCCAGTGGTTTTCCACCTTTTGCCGGAATTATTACGGCAGTAGTGGCCGGAATATTCATTAGCTTTATCTCAGGTTCAAAATTGGCGGTAAAAGGTCCGGCAGGTGGTTTGAGTGCTATCATGCTCATGGCCACAATTGATTTAGGAAATGGCAATAGTGAAGCGGGGTACAAAGCTGCACTGGCAGTAGTGGTGATATCGGGATTTATACAAATCATTTTGGGGATATCAAGAATAGGCATAATGGCCGATTTCTTCCCCGCATCTACCATTCACGGCATGTTGGCAGCCTTGGGTATCAGCATGGCTTTGAAACAGATTCATTTGGCTATGGGAGTCAATCCCGTAGGAAGCAAACCTTGGGAACTATTGACAGAAATTCCATTGAGTTTGAACCACTTAAATCCCAAAATAGTCATCATAGCACTGGTAGCACTTGGTATCATGATTATTCATTCTCTCATCAATCACAAATGGATAAAAGCTATTCCTGCTCCTTTAATTGTTATTTTGGTGGTTGTCCCCTTGGGTTACATCAATGAATTAAACCTAGCTCACGAATACATTCTTGGGAAAAACACATATTCTATCGACCCAAGCTTTGTGATGGTAAATATTCCTTCCAACATCATTTCGGGCTTTACAGGGCCCGATTTCACCCAACTTGATACTTTAATTTTTTGGCAACATGTGTTGATGCTTACCTTGGCTTGCACTATAGAATCGGTGCTGAGCAGCAAAGGAATTGATAAATTAGACCCTGAAAAACGCTTATCGAACCAAAATCGCGATTTGTTTGCCGTTGGGATCGGAAATATGTTGGCAGGCATCGTGGGTGGACTTCCTATGATTTCAGAATCAAAAAGAAGTGTGGTAAACATCAATAGTGGCGCAAAGACACAATGGTCGAGTTTTTTTCATGGGTTGTGTTTGGTATTGCTCATCGTATTTGGCACTGCTTTTATATCAAAAATACCCTATGCAGCTCTGGCAGCTATGTTGGTGTATACAGGTGCAAGAATGGCTACCCCTACCGAGTTTTCAAAATCATATAAAATTGGTGCAGAACAGTTTTTGGTATTCATTGTAACTTTTATAGTAACGATGGGCTCAAATTTTATGCTGGGAATAGCATGTGGTGTGGCTGTGGAACTGTTGGTACATCTGCGATTTGGTGCAGCCTTAAACACGCTTTTCAAAGGCAATATGAAAATATTGAAAGATAAAGAGAACAATTATGAGGTGGTATTTAACGGTCCGGCTGTGTTCTCAAACTATTTGAGTGTAAAAAAAGTAATAGACTATTTGCCTGAAAATAAACATGTTGTATTTGATTTTTCAAAGGCTACGGTAGTAGACCACACTTTCATGGAACACCTCCAAACCTACGAACAACAGCGCCTAACGAAAGGGGGCATCGTGTCTATAGCCGGACTTGATTACCACAAACACTTGTCTGACCACCCTTTGGCGTCAAAGCGAATTGTGAAAAAGAAGCAGCTAGATGAGCGCCAACAAGAATTAAGCCAATTTTCTCACAACAACGGATACACATTTGATTGGCGCATGGTGTCAAATGTATCAAAATTCGGTGGACTGAGCCTTTCGGAAGGCAGTACAATAAAGTTTGAGGAGAATATCATTAACATAATATATAAAAGCTATAAAATTGAGATTTCCGACATTTTAGTGGAACAAGGCGTCCAAAATGCCATAAAACAAGACCATAAAATCACCGTCTGTCACATCAGGGATGTGTCGGCCGCCATACCTGACTTCACTATTCAAAAAGAAGGATTTTTTGATGCATTGTTCAATTTGTCGGGTATGAGTGATATTGATTTCGAAGAATACCCCAATTTTTCCTATTATTATTTGCTGAAAGGTCCAAAAGAACTGGAAATAAGAAATTTTTTCAAATTTGAGCTAATCAAATTTTTTGAGCAAAACAAAGGATATAATGTAGAATGTAAAGCCGGAAGTGTAACAATCTACAAAAAACAGTCACTTCTTTCTACCGATGAAATAGAGCAGCTGCTGACTTTCACAAAAAATTTCCTTAAAGTCACATTAAAAAAACTTTACATCAATATTGACGAAGATGTCTAAAAAATGGGCAAGTGAGACAAAGTCCTCACTTGCCCATACAAGTAAAGACCAACTATTCAGGCTTTACGTTAAGCACATCTGCCTTTCCTGCTACTATCTCTCTGATTGATTTCTCTAACTCATCAAATAAATCTGGATTTTCAAGCAGCATATTTTTTACGGCATCTCTTCCCTGCCCTATTTTTTGTCCTTTATAAGAAAACCATGAGCCTGATTTTTGAATAATGTTTAATTCAACGCCCAAATCTATAATTTCTCCCACTTTTGAAATACCTTGACCATACATGATATCAAATTCTACTTGTTTGAATGGTGGAGCTACTTTGTTTTTTACCACCTTCACCCTGGTGCGATTTCCTAACACATCATCGCCTTCTTTTATGGCACCGATTCTTCTGATGTCTAAACGCACAGATGCATAGAACTTAAGGGCATTTCCACCCGTGGTTGTTTCGGGGTTGCCAAACATCACGCCTATTTTTTCCCTTAATTGGTTGATAAAAATACAGATACAACCTGTCTTATTGATTGTTCCTGTCAATTTCCTCAGTGCTTGCGACATTAATCGTGCTTGAAGCCCCATTTTGCTGTCGCCCATTTCGCCCTCCAATTCGCCCTTTGGCACAAGTGCTGCCACCGAATCGATGACAATTACATCTATGGCTCCGGAGCGAATCAAATGCTCTGCTATTTCCAGTGCTTGTTCTCCGTTGTCAGGCTGTGAAATAAGCAAATTTTCCGTGTTTACACCCAAAGCTTCGGCATATTTACGGTCAAAAGCATGTTCCGCATCTATAAAAGCAGCCATACCACCCTTTTTTTGTGCTTCGGCTATCGTGTGTATGGCTATCGTGGTTTTACCTGAAGACTCAGGGCCATAAATCTCTATTACTCTGCCGGTGGGCAATCCGCCTATGCCGAGTGCTAAATCCAATCCCAAAGAACCTGTAGAAATAGCAGGTACATCTGCCACTTTCTCATCACTAAGTTTCATCACTATGCCTTTTCCATATTCTTTCTCCAACTTATCGATAGTGAGTTTGAGAGCTTTTAGTTTTTCAGTATTATCTGTCATTTCTGCTTCTGGTTTATAAGTCGTGAAAATAGAATCTTTTGGAAATAAGTTTTAAACATTGCCAATAATTTTAAATATTTGATCAAGTGCTTTATTTTAGAACAAAAAACCTTAAAAAAGTAAGTATTCATTAATATGACGCTTTTAAACCGATTGAAAATCAATTTTTTGTCAATCTTATACTGTTACACGTTCATATTAGCCGTGTGTACTGATGCATTTTCACAACAAGGTGGTGCAGTAGATGCACAATTAGTGGCATTGGGTGATGAATTATACAATTTTGGCGATGCGAATGATGCCTTGGATTTGTATCTGCAAGCGCTTGAGAATAATCCCAAAAATGTAAGAGCCAACTACATGGCCGGAAAGTGCTATCTTGAAACCTTTGATAAACACAAGTCTGTCCCTTTTTTACTGAAAGCTTATGAACTGAATAAAAATATTTCTCCTGATATATTGTATAAAATAGGTATGGGCTATCAATTTGGAGCTGATTTTGATAAAGCCATAAAGTATTATACTCTGCACAAAGAAAACCTCACTCCCTCAAAGCTTGAAAAGATGCAAACCGGCTTTTCTGACGAGCAAACACTCTGTGAAAGAAGAATTTATGAATGCAAAAACGGACTTGAATATTATGCAAATCCCAAAAATTTTGAAATAAAAAATTTAGGGAACATTATCAACAGCGAATATGCAGAGTATGCTCCGGCCATTACCTCCGATCAAAAATTAATGATATTCACCTCAAGGCGCGAAGGCGGTGTAGGCAAAAATAAAGATGTAGATAATGAATATTTTGAAGATATATGGTATTCACGAAAGGTAAACGGGGAATGGTTAAGACCCAAAAATGTGGGCAAAAATATCAATACCGAATCTCACGATGCCAGTATCGGCTTTTCGCCCGATGGTAAAATACTGTTTGTGTACAAACCTGACAATGGAGGCGATATTTATTTTTCTACTCAAATAAACGATAGCACATGGGGAAATCCTCAAAACTTGGGAAATGCAATTAATTCAAAATATGCTGAACCTTCTGTCTGCATTTCTGCTGATGGAAACACTCTATTGTTTGCTAGCGACAGGCCGGGTGGTGTGGGCAGAAAAGATCTGTATATGTCAAAAAAGCTAAATGACGGTCGTTGGGGTAAACCACAAAATTTGGGTTCAATGATAAATACGATTTATGATGAAGACAGTCCATATTTAGATGCAGATGGCAAAACACTTTATTTCAGTTCACGCGGCCATAAAGGCATGGGAGGCTATGATGTGTATAAAACAGTCTGGGATGCAACATTAAACAAATGGACATCGCCCGAAAATTTGGGCTATCCCATTAATTCTCCTGATGATGATATATATTTTGTGATTTCAGGCGATGGAAAAACCGGTTACTATGCCTCTGCCAAAGAAGGTGGGCTAGGCAAAAATGACATATATTCTATCTCGATGCAGCAAACAGACCCACTTAGCAAATTTGAAATGATTACCCCTTCATTGCCGATAGTTAAAGACTCAGTAAAAAGCCTGACAATAATGCCTTCCAAACCAAACTATCCGTTTGCAGTATTCAAAGGCAAAGTTACAGACGAACAAACAGGAGAAAAAATTCAAGCTAAAATTGAAATAAGTGACATAAAAACGCTTCAAACCACTGCCAATAATATTTCGTTGCCGGACGGCAGTTTTGAGATAGTGCTGCTGTCTGGTAATAACTATGCTGTAGAAGTAGAAAAAGATGGTTATTTGTTTTATTCTACAAATTTAGAGATTCCTTTTTCAAACGACTATCAGCTCATTTTCAAAGACATAGCTCTTAAAAAAGCCAGTAAAGGAAATAAAATAGTATTAAAAAATGTGTTTTTTGATTCAGGAAAAACCAAACTTAGAAAAGAATCGGTGCCAGAGCTAAATGTGCTTATAAAGCTCTTGAAAGAAAATCCGATGTTAAAAATTGAAATATCGGGGCATTCAGACAATATCGGCTCTGCTGAAACAAACAAAAAACTCTCAACAGAACGAGCAAAAGAAGTATATAATCACCTGATAATGAATGGAATACCAAAAGAAAGATTGCGATATGCTGGCTATGGAAAAGAAAGACCCATAGCTGATAATGGCACCGAATCCGGACGGCAAGAAAACAGAAGAACCGAGTTTGAAGTGATAGAAAATTAGCGATTTTAAACGCCTACTTTAATATTGAATATTTATTCGCCAATTTCCAACACCTTGACTTCGGCAATAGCATTGCCCGCAATACCTTTGATACTGCCATACATTCCACTCATGTTTAACAGTACTTTTTGAAGCTGTTTCTCACGCTCACTCCACAGTTTTTCCATTTGCATGCGTTCTTTCATGATGCTTTGCTGCATAGATGTAAATCCCTCCACTACAGATTCTATGTGTTGTTGAAACTCATTTCCGGTGAGGAAATCGTAAAGAAGTTGCATTTTATCACCTTTGTTTTCTTGCGATGACTTAGCTTCGCTTATGCGGATGAGGCTCTCGCGCAACACTGCCGCTATTCCCCTCACCTCATTAAAGCTGCAAATCCAAACGCCTTCTTTTTGCCCAAAACGTTCCATATCCTTAGGCATGGTTTCGGTCACTATCACAGCCAAATCTGCTTTTTGGCTTCGCAGGTCGCTCTTTAGCTTATCTATCCATTCGTTTTGGAAGTTTTTTGTTCTTTTACTTTCGTAAATAATTGTGCCACAGTCGTTCCCTATATGGTTTCTCACTGTTTGTACAATATCAGCACCCTTCACTCCTTTTCCTACTTCCGCAATGTTGTCAAAAGGAAAAGAAGCCCTCAAAAGCTCTTCAAGGGCTATTTCCTGCACCTCGCCTTGCAACTGCATCGAGCCTTGCTCGGCTTTTTTCTTCATGATTTCAAGTTGCTCCATCAGTTGCTCCAACTTCATATCCTTTTCCTTAATGCGAAGCAGATTTTCAGCATCGGCCTTTTGTTTGGCCATATCTTCAATTACCTTTCTCTCTTCAAGCAACTTTTTCTGCATATCCAACTCAAAATTTTGCTGCTGTTCTTTCAATGTTTGCTCTCTTTTTAAGAACTCCAACTCCCTGTTTTTCAACTCAATAAGTTCTTTTCTCTTGGCCTCTATTTCTTCTTGCGAATGCTTTAATTGTTGTTCAAAATCAGCTTTGATATTCTCTTTTAATTTAGCCTCATATTCTTTCTCTTTTGCCAACATTTTGGCTTGTTCCTCTTGTAACAGCTTTTGCATCTCCGCCTCTTTTTGTGCCATCAACCCTTTGAATTTGCCATTGAACTCTGTACGCAAATTTTCCCTGATTTTATCGGTATAAGCTTGCTCCGGACTGAATTTGTATTGGCAATTGGGGCAGGTAATAAGGCTAAGAGTTTCCATCATTATCGTGAGAATGTATTTAATGATTATGGCAGCAAAATAATATAAAAAGATGGATTATGGTGGGGCAACATTACCAATTTATGGCACATACTCTCTGCCACACAAGCTTACAACTGTATTGCAGCTCCTATCTTCACACCCCAGGTTTGGATGTCATCACCATCTAAGTAAGTGAGCCTTTTGTATACTTCTACTCTGATAAATTTAAAAATATTTTCTATACCTACGCCTGCATCTAAATAAGGGGTGTCAGGATTAAGCGCTTTAAAAGTCCTAAAATCGGGTTGGCCATCTGTATCGTTTGAATTTGGAATTATAGCTATGTTTTGTCGATTTACAGTACCCCAAATAGCATTTACAGACATTACCTCTCGCCATTTCAGCTTGTATAAAAGCGGTATTCTGTTGAACAATAGGCCATTAAAATGATGCTGGTAGTTTACTGCTATCGATTTATCACTCACAAACTCAAAGAAGTTCATCATGCTAAAACCTACTTGGTTATAAATAGGCGTTTGATTTCCAAGATGAATATTAAGCAATGGATAGGGTAACACAGTAGGTATATAGGTAGCTGTGGCTGAGTAAACCGATTGACCCAGCTTACCAACCGTTATTTTTTGATACAGATTAATTGAATACTTATTGTAATCAAAATTGCTACCGAACACACCCTTAATACCCACTTGGTAGCGGAGCGTAATGACAGGAATAAATTGATTCCCTGTGCTCATCCTGCGGTGGTCGAAATAAAGAAATTTCTCCCTTCTAGCAATTCTTAGTTCAAAAAGTATATCGGAATTGGTTAAGTATGTTTGGGTATCGCCAGGAGAAGATATAAATCCAAAGTTATATTTTGGAGCTAAATTTGGCACTTGCTCATAGGTTTGGTAGTTAAACTGTACTCTGGGAGTAACTCCTTTTACTACATCCATTTGGGTATAAACCGATGAACTCGAGATATAAAATGGACTCCTGTCTCTTACATTGCCCCAGCGGGCAGTAGCATAAAAAAGCCCGGTGCCCGGTGCACGAAAGTTTGAAAAGATGGCAAGTTGTTCTAAATCATAAAAATGCTCTGCTCCGACCAAAAACCACCATTTTTTTGAAAACCAATAGTCAAAACCAACACCATATTTTGTTATTTGGTCTTTGGTTCCATAGGCCATAAATCCTCTTAGAAGAAGCTTTTTACTAAACTGCATATTGGTACGTACCCCTACCCTGAACCTCAAACCTTCAATATTATTGTAGGCAAAAGCTTGGATATAAGGTCCAAATTCGACCGGACCTGCTTTTTTAAAACCATTTACTGCTATATCAAATAAATCTATGTAGGAACGTACCAATGGCAAGCGTTTAATGGTATCAACCATAGCAAACACCCTCTTGTCCGTTTCAGTGAGCGAATCGTGGCGACTGAGCTGCCAGTAATTTTCTGATTGTTGGCCTACTGTGTCGGCTTTTTCTAGCCCAACTCTAAAAAAATCTTCATTTCTCGGTCTGTTTTCAACTATGTTTTTATTCGAAATATAATATCGGATGATAAACCCTGCAGAACTATCGGCTATTTCGGCCAAGTTTACACTAAACCGTACTTTAGAAGGAATCCAAGGCCCTGAAGCCGTTTTTGTCATTTCTTGCTGGATTTTTATTCGCTCCACGAAGTTTATGTTGGCTGTTTTTTCCAACACCAAATCGCTGCGTTTGATGGCATATTCTTTTTTTGTAATCCATATAGTGCCTTTAAAAGCCAAATCTGCTATTCTTTTGGGCTTCACATTTATTTTGTAGCAAAAATCATCGCCTACAAACAAGCTGTCTTCTAAGTCATAGTCGTAATAATCTTTCCAACTTTCTGCAATGGGCGATATAAAGTCTTTCCCCAAAAATCGCATCCAATTTTGATAAAAATTAAAATCTGTAGTGCTGGAGCCCGTGAGTTGCGACACAAAATTACCATTTGATTCATCCATGATTCCGACCACTTTGTTGGCCAAAATCAGCTCTTTATTTCTATAGGGGTCGTTTGTGTAGTAATTATTTGATATGGTTTCAGATATATATATAGGTATGATGGGTTTACCTTCGTCATTGGTCACCTTTTTCATGCTGTCTATTGCAGCTATCACACTTTTAATAAGGCGTTTTTTGCGTAGCTTATTCGATATATTGTCTACATCTACTTGTACCTTGGAATAACTTTCATATTCATAGGCAAGTAGGCTGCGTTTATCGTTGGTCGATTTATTACTTTGTATGCGCCTCAATATTTCCCAAGCTGGGTTCTCACCACGCTTTACTAACACCTCACCCAAAAGCTTAGTGTCTTCATATAATTGAAAATTAATATTTTGTGAGGATGAATTTTTGTCTACTGCCTTTGTTTTTGAACGGTAGCCCACATAAGTAGCTTTTAAAGAATCCCGCAGAATGGCAGCTTTTATCATGTAGTTTCCATCAAAATCGGTTTGCGCACCAATGTCAGTGCCGCTAAATTGGATTACGACATAAGGAAGCGGCTCACCTGTAAGTGCATCGGTTACCCTACCTTTGAGTATGTATTGGGCTTGAGAAAATAGAGCAAGAGAAAATAGAAAAAAATAAATTATGAATTTATTCATCCAGAAAAAGAGATATTAAAGTCTTTGGTTTGTGGCTCTATTATCGCAAATGTATGAAAATAAGTGATTGATAAATTGTTATTTAAGAAGCTAATTTCAAAAAATAATAGAATGTTAAAGATAAGCTATAATACTTCTATCCAAAACACTATAAAAAATGTGCAACCGTCTTATTATACAGTTGCACAAAGCTATACACGACTTTAAAATACTATTGGATTAAAGAAATTTGATATTAAAAATAATTGTATTTCTACACAACCGTTATCGATTCTATCTCATATTGTGAAAAACAGCCTGCACGTCATCATTTTCTTCCAGTTTCTCAATCAATTCTATTACTTCCTCCACTTGTTCATCTGTCAAATCTTCTTTGTAAGTGGTGGGTATGCGTTGTAAATCGGCTGAAAGCAAATTTATCTTTTTATCTTCCAAAGCTTTCTGCATGGCACCAAAATCGGTGTAATCTGTATAAATAGTCACCTCACCATCCTCTGCAACAATTTCTTCTGCACCAAAATCTATTAGTTCTAATTCAAGATCTTCTAAATTTTGTCCCTCAGCTGAAAATTTGAATACTCCTTTTCTATTAAACATAAATGCCACCGAGTTTGAAGTACCCAATGCCCCGCCATTTCTGGAAAAAATCACTCTTAAATCTGCTACAGTGCGATTGGGATTATCAGTAGCCGTTTCTATCATGAATGGAATGCCATGAGGTCCCATACCTTCATAAACAATTTCTTCCATCTCTTTTTCATCTTTCCCCGCAGCGCGTTTAATGGCAGCATCTATATTATCCTTGGGCATATTGACACTTTTGGCATTTTGTATTGCCGCTCGCAAACGGTTGTTGGTATTGGGGTCAGGACCTCCGGCTTTTGCTGCCAAGGTAATTTCTTTGCCCATTTTGGTAAATGCTTTTGACATAGCACTCCAACGCTTCATTTTGCGTTCCTTTCTGAACTCAAACGCTCTTCCCATAGTAATATAAAGATGTTGTGGAAAAATTTAGGTTGCAAAAATGAGCAATTGCAGCAAAATTTAAAAATCAAATTTCACTACTTTACGTTATTAATTTAGATTAATCTAAAAAAGCTGATCATTGAGATTTATTCACTCTATTTCTACAGTGCTAATTTTATTAAAAGTCCTTTTTTGAGTGAAAAAAGGCATTTGATTTATGACAGAGTTTGAAATACCTACCTCAAAAACTAATACAATAATTGCAGATAAAAATGTAGTTGAATCAGAAAAAACCTTCCTTTCGGGCCCGTTAGACAGAATTATCGAATTTAGAATGGCTTTCAGAGTACTCTTCGAATTTATTAGAGGCTTCAGAAAGCTTCACTTTGTGGGTCCATGTATTACCATATTTGGCTCTGCACGTTTCAAAGAAGGACATCCGTATTACGAAATGGCAAGAAAAATGGGAGCTGCCGTTTCCAATGCCGGTTTTGCAGTGATGACAGGCGGTGGCCCCGGCATTATGGAAGCCGCAAACAGAGGTGCAAAAGAAGCCGGTGGAAAATCTGTAGGGTGCAATATCATTTTACCTTTTGAGCAAAATCCTAATCCCTACTTAGACATATGGGTTAATATTCGTTACTTTTTTGTTAGAAAAGTCTTTTTGCTTAAATATTCTTATGGATTTATCGTGATGCCGGGTGGATTTGGCACACTGGATGAATTTTTTGAGGCTTTAACCCTTATTCAAACTAAAAAAATAGAGAACTTTCCCGTTGTGCTTATGGGTAAAGATTTTTATCAACCATTGGTAGATATGGCATTCAAGATGCGAGATGAAGCCACGATTTCGCCTGAAGATCTGAAGCTAGTTTTTTTAACTGATTCTATAGAAGATGCAATAACATATATAGAAAAACACACCGTACAATCACCCAAGTTTAGACTCAAAAAAATGAAGAAAATGGTCTTGCTAGGCGAGTAATCAATACAATCTTACTTAATTGCTAGATTTTTTTTTACGTTTTGAAGTTTGTTGATTGCGTTTTCGTCTCTTGGAAAGGCTTTGATGTAGTGTTGTAAATCTTTCATCGATTCTTTAAACTGATTAAGATTGTAGTATGCTATGCCTCTGTAATAATAGGCAATCACAAAACCAGGATCGAGTTCTATGCATTTGTTAAAGTCTTCAAATGCACCTTTATAATCTTGTGCAATCTCTTTCAAAAGGCCTCTGTTCAAGTACACAAGCATATCGCTAGGGTCAGCCTCTATGGCTTTATTATATTCGTTAAGTGCCTCATTGAAATCGCTGATGTTATTTTTCACCTTTGACTTATTAAAAGCAGTAGCGTGAAAGGCAGGGTTTGAAGAAAGAGCTTTGTCGTAGTAAAACTTTGCCTTGTCGTAAAATTTGAGTTCTTGATTGATGTAGCCAAGTGTTTGTAGCGCTTCAAAATGATTGGGGTCGTACAAAATGGCTTTTTCCAAATGCTCGATGGCCGACTTTATCCTATTTAATTTCCACTCTGCTCTACCTCTGTAGTATTCATATTCTGGCTCAGTAGGGTTCATATTTTGAACAATTGCAAAACAATCCAATGCCTCGTTATATAAGCCAAGCTCTATTTTTGCTTTGCCTTTCATAAATATGGCTTTCTCCCAGTTTGACTTAAGGTCTACGGCTTTTGAAAAAAACTCTGATGCGCTTTCGAAGTGTTGCAATTCATATTCCGCCATTCCTTTATTAAAAAAATCATTGGCAGATTGCCCCATCGACACCGATGATGAAAACAGAAGAAAAAAAGATATAAATATTAAGTATATAGATTGCTTGTACATGGGTAAAACTGACATAAATCAGTATTACAAATTTAGCACGATAATTGTTAAAAACCTAATAACGTAAGTTTATTTTAAAATCCGGTAAAATAGAAAATAATAAGCTGATTCAAAATGAGTTAGACAAAAAATAAAACTAAAAATCTACTCAGAAAGTGCAAATTTTATGGGTAGAGTATACCTCACAGCCACGTTTTGACCATTTTGTTTGCCTGGTTTCCACTTTGGCATCAAGGATATTACCCTCAGTGCTTCAAGCTCACAACCACCGCCTACTCCTTTCAATACCTCCATATCTTTAATTTTACCTTCTTTATCGACAATAAACGCTACCATTACCCTTCCTTGCAAACGCAACTGCATGGCTTGTCTTGGATATTGAATGTTTTCAGAAATAAATTTTTGCATTGCATGCGTACCACCAACAAATTCGGGCATTTCCTCTGCTATCAAAAGTATTTCATCTGTATCGTTATTATCCATCACTTTTACATTGGCAGCAGCTTCTACAGATTTAAGCAAAGCTTTTGCTTTTTCATCAGCAGGATACTTCTTTGAATACTTGTGCAAGTCTTCAAGCGCATCTTTAAATTTTTTAATATTAAACTCTACATAGCCCTTATAATAGTATGTGACAGCAAGTTCAGGATCAATTTCTACCACTTGATTAAAATCAAGATAAGCGCCCCAATTGTCTCTGCCAATAGCTTTTAATAAACCCAAGTAAAATTTTGCAATAGGATTATTTGGTTCTTTCTTAGTGTCGCGGTTCGATGCACGCATGGCCACTTTATAAGCTTCTACATAATCTTCTACTTTTGATTTTGTAAAAACGTTTGCATTGAAATCAGGCTTGATTTCTATTGCCTTATCAAAATATTGTTTGGCTTTGTCGGTGATGTTGAGCTCATAATAAATTGAGCCTAACAGCTTGTATGCCAAGAAATTGTCCGGATTGTAAACGAGCGATTTTTCAATACTATTGATGGCTGCCTGCATTCTTTTCAATTTCCACTCACACATACCTTTGTAGTAGTAATACTCAGGTTCTTGGGGGTCTATATTTGAGGCACTGGTGAAGTTATCTAAGGCTTCGTTGTATTGATCAAGTTCAATCTTGCATTTGCCTTTAAAAAAGTAAGCTTCGTCACTATTTGGACGTTCTTTTAAAACGAACTCCAAGTGCTTGGCTGCTTTATCGAAATTACTGTTGGCATAGGCTTTCCTCGCCATGTCCAATTGATCACTACTGTCTTGTGCTATCGCAACAGATGCAAGGAACAAGATTAAAAATAGATTAAAATTAAAAGTCCGTAATTTCAAAAAATCGAATTTTAACATCTTTTTAGAGATATTATATAATTGTTTCTTGGATACGTACAATTATATGTTAAGTTTCAGTTAACAATGCAATTATACGTAGTTTATTTTAAATGTAATATTAAATCTCCTGCAAAATTAATTTAATATTTAATTTTGCACAATGAAGAATTCGATGAATGGTACATTATTGCAGTCAAGTGCAATAGTAGAAAAGATAAAGGCTTTTACGGAATTGCTAAAAGTAAGGTTATCGTTTTTAGTAATATTTTCTTCTGCATTTGGATTTGTATTATCGTCCTCATCCTCAATAGATTTGAGTAAATTAACTTATTTACTTTTAGGTGGTTTTGCACTTACAGGAGCAGCCAACATATTGAATCAAGTTTTTGAGAAAGACCTTGATTTTTTGATGAAACGCACTCAAAAACGCCCACTACCAAGTGAAAGACTTACAATACAAGAGGCTCTTACATGTAGTTTACTTTTAGCTATGTTTGGGTTTGTGATACTCATTTCTAAGGTAAATGTCCTCACAGCTTTTCTCACCTTGACTTCTTTAATACTATATGCGTTTTGTTATACTCCTATGAAAAGAATATCGCCTTTTGCAGTGTTGGTTGGTGCATTTCCGGGAGCAATGCCTCCCCTCATTGGTTGGGTAGCAAACACAAATTCTATCAGTGTAGAAGCACTTACCATATTTTGTTTGCAATTTATATGGCAATTTCCTCACTTTTGGGCCATAGCTTGGGTTCTTGATGACGATTATAAAAAAGCAGGCTTCAGGCTTTTACCTTCGAGCGGTGGCCGCGATACCAATACTGCTTTCCAAATAATGATTTATACATTGTTTCTTATTCCTTTGGGGTTACTGCCCACGAAAATGGGGATAGTTGGTATCAATGCAGGAATCATCACTACCATTTGCGGTGTTTTATTCTTGGCTCAAACTTTTTATTTAATGAAAGTAGGCACTGAAAAAGCTGCCAAACAAATCATGTTTGGTTCTTTTCTGTACCTGCCAATAGTCCAAATAAGCTTTATGATGGACAAATTATAAACACTTTAATTGCATTAAATATTATATATACGTAAAGTATATTTTGATTTTTATTTTTGACTTAAACGTTTTAAAAAAGGAATAGATAACAATATGAATGTGGTAACGGAATCTAGTAAATCGCAAATTCAACCTACGTCTTTTATGCCATTGGGTATGAACCCATTAAAATTTGCACTTTGGCTGTTTATTGTGAGTTTTGTAATGGTGTTTGCCTCATTGACGAGTGCTTACATTGTAAGACGTTCAGAAGGTAATTGGCTTGAGTTTGAACTTCCTGTTTTATTTTCAATCAACACTGTGATACTACTCGTAAGCAGTATCTCGATGCACTACGCCCTATCTCAAACTAGAAAAGATAATTTTACGAAAGTGCATTTAGGGTTGTGGGTAACTTTGGCATTAGGCGTAGCTTTTTTGATTGGACAGTGGTATGCATGGAACGAATTGGTAAACATGAAAGTGTTTTTTGTTGGTAATCCATCAGGCTCGTTTGTGTATGTGTTGAGTGGGTTGCACGGAGCACACATTGTAGCAGGTTTAATTTTCCTCTTAATAGTTATAAGTATGGTCTATCGCCAAAAAATCCACTCAAAATCCATGTTGTGGATGGAATTGTGTACAACTTTTTGGCATTTCTTGGATGGACTTTGGCTTTATCTATTTTTCTTCCTAATATTGAACCGTTAAAAAGTTCAGGCCAAGTGCTAAAGAACTATTGTACAAAATTTTATCAAACGTTTTTACTAATTATTCATTTAATTAAATGTCTGCAACAGCTACAGTAATTTCTCCTTCTAAAGATGTGTGGAGCGGTGGAGTAGAACCCTTGAATGCCAGCTATGGCAAACTAATGATGTGGTTTTTCTTAGTTTCCGATGCATTTACATTTTCTGCACTTCTTATCACTTATGGTTTAATACGCTACAGCTTTCCGGCCTACGATGGCGAAGTTGAAAACTTTGTTTTCTCGGGTGCTTATTGGCCTATTCCTGAAAAAGTTTTTACTCACTTTCCTTTTCTTCATGGTATAGAGCTTCCGTTGGCATTTGTGGGTTTAATGACTTTTATTTTGATTATGAGTTCTGTTACTATGGTGCTTGCCGTAGAAGCCGGACACCGAAACGATAAAGAAGCGGTTCAAAAATGGATGCTTTGGACTATATTCGGTGGGTTGTGTTTCTTGGGTTCACAGGCTTGGGAATGGACTATTTTTATAGAAGGTGTAGACGGATGGCATGCCAATTTGAAAGACAATCCTTACGGGCCTCCCGCATTTGCCGATTTATTTTTCTTTGTAACAGGATTTCACGGTACGCACGTATTGAGTGGTGTTGTACTCAATGTGTTGATATATTATAACACAGTAATGGGCGTATACGAGCGCAGAGGTCATTATGAAATGGTTGAAAAAGTAGGTCTTTACTGGCACTTTGTAGACCTAGTGTGGGTGTTCGTATTTACTTTCTTCTATTTGGTTTAATATTTTAATAACGTATTTATAATTAATTTTAGTAATGGCACATTTAGCTGAATCTACACCATCAGTACAAGTAATTTCTGCTGATACTCCCGAATCGGTAGCACACAGAAAAACCATTTGGAACACGTTTTATATATTGTTGGCCATCACGGCTTTTGAATTTTTGATAGCGTTTCTCAAAGGGCCTGTAGGCATGAGCAAGCTTTTGGTTATCGTAATTTTTGTTACGCTCACGCTTGTGAAAGCTTTTTACATAGTAGCAGAATTTATGCACTTAAAGCATGAAGTAAAGGGACTGATTCTATCTATCGTCATACCGGTTCTATTTATCGTGTGGTTGTTGGTAGCACTTCTTACAGAAGGCGGTTCTATGATAACAAGATGGTTTCATTAATAGTTATAACCTGTGATTATCAGGCTATAATTAATAAAACAATATGAATAGAAATTTTATAAAAATAGGGGCTCTAGTGATATTACTGGTAGTCCCTATTTTAATTTATATCTTTTTGAGAAGCTTTGGTTCAAATCACTACAGTTTACCCAAATTTATCCCGATAGAATTCAAAGAAATAAATGAGAATGGAAAACTAAGAGTAGATACTTTATTTCATGTAGTTCCTAAGTTTAATCTAATTAACTCTGTTTCAGACTCTATTAACGATAACCGATTTGAAGGGAAAATACTAATATGTAATTTCTTTTTTACACGTTGTCCGGGCATTTGTCCTAGAATCATGGCCAATTTGACGAGGGCGCAAGAGGCTTTTATAGATTCAAAAGATGTAAATATGGTTTCTATATCTGTCGACCCTGACTATGACCGTCCGGAAATACTGAAAGGTTATGAAAAAAAATTCAACATAAAGCCTCAAAAATGGGTATTGTCTACAGGAACTGAGGATGAAGTGTATAAACTGGGTTTCTACGGTTTTAAACTTCCGGCTGACACAATAGACCATACATTGCACTCTGAAAAAGTAGTGCTACTTGATAAAGACAGACACATTAGGGGCTATTACACCGGAACTGACAGTGAAGAAATAAACAGATTGATACTAGAAACCAAGATTTTGCAATATGAATATGAACACTCAAAATAATATTTTATCAAATAAGAAAATAATTAATGTTCTATCCATTGCCATCCCGGTGGCAGTAGCATTGTTGATTGGTATAAGAACTAAAATAGATTTGGGAAGTTGGACGAAGGCATTACCGCATGTCATAGGAGTTGTAAATACACTTACAACGGTAAGCCTCCTTATGGGTCTTTATTTTATCAAGAAAAGACAAATAGATGCGCATAAAACAGCCATGTTGATTGCTTTTGCCCTAGGCAGTGCATTTTTGATATTATACATTTTATATCATATTTCAAACCCTTCTACTTCATTTGGCGGTACGGGTGTTATAAAATTTATCTATTTGTTTTTATTAATTTCTCATATCGTCTTGTCAATAGGCGTAGTACGCTTTGTTTTGTTGGCACTGCATTATGCTTTTGCAAATGATTATGAGAATCATAAGAAAATTGTTCGATTGGCGTATCCTGTTTGGTTATATGTTTCTACCTCAGGCGTGGTAGTATATTTGATGATTAGCCCCTATTATCAGTAGCAGTTATGGAAAATCTATTTAAAATAACCTATTTAATATTGGTGTTAAATGCGGCAACGGTTTGTCAAAATCAGGCTTATAGTCAATGTGCTATGTGTAAGTCTACGGTAGAGAGTAATCAAAAAGAAGACAGTCAAAATGCCATTAACAAAGCACAAGGACTAAATACAGGAATCTTGTACTTAATGGTTTTACCTTATGTGATATTTGCTTGTATTGGATATTTTTGGTACAAAAACAGCAAGAAAGAGCGAGAGGAAAGACAAAGAATGGAAAACATTCTTGCCAAAGCAATCACCAGAGAGTAAAAAAAACGCCCATATATTTCCATGTATATGGGCGTTTCCTATTTATAATTTGCTCAAAAAAGACTTCAATTTTTCGATTTCTTCGGCAGTAATGGCCGGAAAATTAGCTATTCTGAAAGTAGAATTTTTGAGCGGTCCATAGCCCGAACCCAATTCAAGACCTGCGGCTTTAGCCTCCTTTTTTATTTTTGCCACGTTTTCCTCTGTCGAACCCACGGTCACTACAGTATCTGATTGCACTTGTTTATTAGAAATATGCAAATGAAATCCATTAAGGGTGGGAATAAAACCATACCACTCCCCTGCTTGTTTTTTTACTCTGGCATGGATGGCAGAAATAGGCTCTATTATTTCTAGTACCCTCGAAAGTAAATAAATGCCCAGAACATTGGGAGTATAGCTTGTTTGGTAGGTTTTTATGTGCTCAGCCATTTTCAAAAGGCTGTTGTAGCGGCCTTTTATGCCTTTTTCTTCAGCTTTTGCCATGGCCTTGGGCGATAAAATGAGTAAGCCCAGTCCGGCAGGCAAGCCAAAACACTTTTGTACAGAACCGTAAATAATATCGTATTTGGGGAAATTTATTTTTATCCCACCCAAACACGAAGTAGTGTCTATCGCAATCAATGCTTGGGGAAACTTCGTTTTGGCTTCATCTATGACAGATTCTCTCACTTGAGTACCCGTAGAGGTTTCGTTTAGCGTAAAAGCCAATACTTCTGTATCGTTATCTATTTGATAATCAGACAGTTTAATCGCTTCATTTTCATCAAATTTATAACCTGTGGTGGCAGGATTAATAAATTTGGCATATTCATGCCACTTTTTGCCAAATTCACCGTTGAAAAAATGAACAGCTTTATTTTTTACTATGTCTTGGGCTATTATCTCCCACGATTCTGTGGCCGAACCTGTATATAATATGGTATAGTCCAAAGGTATTTCCAGCTTTTCGTGTAGCAATTCCAAGCATTTTTTAGAAAAAGCATCAAAAGCTGCACTTCTGTGGCTAATACTCAATATGTTTTGGTCGTAAGCATCGTTGAGAAACTGCTTTACTTGTGGATATATTTTTGATGGGCCTACGTTAAATGTAATCACGATAATAATATAAAATGAATGAATTATGCTTTAATAAAACTTTGCAAAGCAAGGGCATAGCCTTCCAAACCTAAGCCTACTATAATGCCTTTACACACCCTGGAAATATGGCTATGGTGGCGAAACTGCTCACGTGCATGTACATTTGAGATATGAACTTCCACCACAGGAGTTTTTATGGCTGCTATGGCATCGGCAAGGGCTATGGAAGTGTGTGTGTATGCACCTGCATTTAATATAATACCATCATAACTAAACCCGACTTCATGTAGTTTATCAATGAGTTCACCTTCTATATTTGACTGATAAGTCTCCAAAACAAATTGGGGGAATCTACTTTTGAGCGATTCCAAATATTCCGTAAGCGACCTATTCCCGTACTTTTCCGGCTCACGTATACCTACGAGGTTGAGATTGGGCCCATTGATGATGATAATTTTCATTTTGCCTGAAATTTGATGCAAAATTAAAATTAAATAATTGCCCCGTTTTAATTATGTGAAATTATTTGACTGCTGTTGTCGTCAGCACCATAAGCAATTTCTACATACCTGAAAGGGTTTTCGCCATCGGCTTGCTTATAGCTTTCTATTAAAGTGGTAATGCTTTTTCTGATGATGTCCCCGTCATCAGAGGCATCGTAGCCTTCTTTGCTGCCATCGGGAGCTATGTAAAAAGTACAAAAATTATTTATAAGGCTTTCTATGATGGGGCTCACGAGCTGAAAACCCTTTTTTGCTTCCATTTTTTCTTTGTAAATATTTATAACCTTGCCGCGCAATGCTTCCAACTGCACTTTATCGCTGGCGGTGATGGCTATGGTATGATGCTTGATGTTTTTCAAGGCTTAATTAGTATTAGGTGTTGGTATCAGAATTAGATTTGTACAAAATTAACATTAATTTCATAAATAGACTAATTTTTTATTTACCGTTGAATTTCATAGGCATATTTTTAAAATATCATATAAAAACAATATTTATGCCATTATTTTGTATAATAAATATGTTTTAACCTATCTATTTAATTAAAATACATAAAAAATAATGGTATAGTTTGTTTATTAATTTTAAATCAATACATTTGAAATATACAAATAATATAATAATGTATTGTTTGTGAAACCTAAACCTATTTATTACCATGGCAATGAAAAAGATACAGGCTATCATTCGTGCCTCAAAGTTTGAAGATGTCCGCGATGCACTGCATAGCATTGGTGTTGAGTTTTTTATATTTTACGAGGTGAAAGGTGTGACTTTCCAAAACGAACAAAAAGGTTCTTATCGAGGACTTTCTATATACGACTCCGCAGGTTCTATTCCACGAAGAGTAATTGAGGTAGTAGTACCCGAAATCGATTATCAAGACGTGGTAACATGTGTGAAAAAGGCAGCTTACACAGGCGAAACAGGCGATGGTAAAATATTCGTTTCTACCATAGACCAAGCCCTTAGAATAAGCGTTTCGTAACAATTCAAAATTTAAAATTTTTAAAAGCATGGATTTAATAGTAACAGACACACTTACACAATTTCCGGCCGATACATTGTCTGTAGCATCTGTATCGCTGGTCGACTCTTTGGCAGCCACAAAAGCGGCTTTGGCCGAAACAAAAGCGGCAATCGATGCCGGAAGTGCACAAATTACCTTTAGAATTGACAATTTGTGGATGATGATAGCCACAGCTTTGGTTTTCATTATGCACTTGGGCTTCGCTACGTTGGAATCGGGGCTTACCAGAGCTAAAAATACAACCAATGTACTGTTTAAAAACACTTTAATTCCAGCCATTGGGTTGCTCACTTATGCTATTATGGGTTTTAATTTAATGTATCCGGGTGCAGATTTTGCAGGAGGCTTTTTCGGATTCTCAGGTTTCGGACTTCCACTGCCCGAAGGTGGAGAAACATCGGCTTATAATCCAGGCTACACCTATTGGACAGATTTTCTGTTTCAAGGCATGTTTGCTGCTACATGCGCTACCATTGTGTCGGGGGCAGTGGCAGAACGCATCAAACTGGTGAGCTTTTTGCTGTTTTCAATACTGTTTGTAGCCATAGTTTACCCCATATTGGGTATGTGGAAATGGGGAGGCGGATGGCTCAACGAAATGGGCTTTCACGATTTTGCAGGTTCTACCATAGTACACTCTATTGGCGGATGGGGCGCACTGGCCGGTACTCTTTTGCTTGGCCCTCGTTTAGGAAAGTTTGAAAAGGGCAGAATTTACCCCATTCCCGGCCACAGCATGACCTCTGCAGTAATAGGCACATTTATGTTATGGTTGGGTTGGTTTGGCTTCAATGGCGGTTCGGTATTGAATGCAGATCCGGGCACAGTATCCAGAGTATTGGTCACTACTTGTATCGCTGCTTCTGCCGGAGCTGTATTTGCTGCATTTACCATTTATATAGTGAGTAAAAACTTTGATTTAAGTATGACTTTGAACGGCATTTTAGCGGGATTGGTAGGTATTACTGCCGGAGCCGATGTCACCAGTGTGATGGATTCTGTCATCATAGGTGCAGTAGCCGGTGTTATTGTTGTTTTTTCAGTATTGATGTTTGATAAACTAAGAATAGACGACCCTGTAGGAGCACTTTCCGTGCATTTGGTGTGTGGCGTGTGGGGCACATTGGCAGTGGGGATATTTGGTACAAAAGCCGGAAGCCAACAAATAATTTCACAATTGATAGGCATTGTGGCTATAGGTATAGCTGCTTTCACTGCTGCTTTGGTTATTTTCTTGTTGGTAAAAGCCATTTGTGGGCTGAGAGTTCCTAAAGATGAAGAAATATACGGTCTAGATGCCGGAGAGCATGGCATGGAAGCCTATGCCAATTTCTTGACCAAATAAACACATATAACCTAGACCTCTCTTAGTCTAAAGTGGGGTCTAGGTTATTACTTTTTACTTTTTTTGCTTATTAGTCTATTGTTCTAGATTCTAAACGTTTGCTAGTAATGTTTTAACAAAGAATCCGTTTTTAAAAAGATAGCTGTCAGTAGAAATAACTAACAATAATTTTTGTATTTTTGTACTTATTCAAGTCGAACTACTCGATGGGCAAGCTTTTTACCATTATCTTTATACTTTTTTCAGTTTTTTCAGCCGATTTAGTTCAGGCTCAGGCCAAGCAAGATAAGTACATGGATGAAGAGTTTGAAGGCGGAATATTAAAGCCCAACAATTTTCCTGACATTCCTGCGCCCAGACCACCACTGTTAAAAATATTGAAATACGACAACAAAGACCTAATGACGGGAAATGCTTGTGTACAAGAAGAAACAACCAAAATGGGCTTCGAATACTTGGTGCTATGTAACAAAGACCTCCCTACCACTAACCGTTTATGGGTGCTGATTTATAATTTTGGAACAAATCTTGAACTTACTTTTAAAAACGGACCGGGCTGGAAGCTACGCTTAAAAAAGCGAATTGTTGAATGTAGAAAGCATTCTGCCGACTTTGTTTGGTGATGTTTTAAGGACAGAGTTTTATTCGGTATATTCCTTCTTCTTCTACCTTTTGATTTTTTATTATCAATATGCTGCACTCTTTCATCACAAATTTTTCACCCAAAAATATTTGCCTATCAAGAGACTTTCGTCCAAGCATGTCATAAATTTCTATCTGTAAGACATTATTGAAGTGTTTTTTTGCAGCCAAAGCATAAGTATATTCATCATAACGGACTACGGTGAGCATATTGGGGTCTATGGAAACAACATTATTTCTGATAGAAGTTACTGTGTTTACGCTTAGCACCGATTTCATGTCAAAAGATTGACCATCAATAATAGCAGTGGGAATCCCTGATTGAGCTTCGTTTGGTATAATAAATGAAAAAGATTCAGGAGAAAACTTTTGTATGCCTGCAATGGTGACACCATTGAGAACCACTGCTGATATTAAGCTCAATCCACTACCAGAGACAGTAATTTCATCGCCTACAGATGCCTCTTTGGGTGAAAAGTCGTTAATCGTAGGCAAATTGCCTATAATATTAAATGTGAAAAAATTGCTTTCTCCTCTGCTTGTGTAAACAGTAACAAAGATTGTTCCCTTTACAGTTTCGGGTACGTTCATATAAAAAGTGTCGTTGTTAATAAAAAAAATGCTTCCTAAAGATGCAGCTGTATTCCCAAATGCTACCCCTGTGATGGACTCGAAATTTTTCCCCGAAATTGTTACCCTATTTCCCGGTCTGGCAGCGGCAGGTGAGATATTGTCGATTAGTGGGGTATTTAGTCCGGTGACAGATACCTCTACTGTATCTGTTTGGTCATAAATCCCCGATATAAACAGTGATTTTTCCCCTAAGGAATTTAATGCAGGCACTTTAAAGCTAAACTTTTTTGTTCCATCTATTAATGAAACGGTTTTAAGATCAGCATTTGCATTTCCAACCTTTATATGTACCACACTATCCAGCCTCTGGGTAGTAATCGTAATGACATCGTCTATCTCAAACGCTTGGGGTTCTACAGCGAGAATCAAAGGCCCTGTAACTGTGAAAGATAAATTATTACCAGCAGTAGTGCCTCTGAACAAAACTAATTCATAGCTGCCTTTCTTAATAGAATTGGGCAAAACAAATCGGGCTTCGTTATCGGAAACAAAGTTTAAGAGCTGGGTAGAGATAGAGTTTTGATTGAGTTTTGCTCCAGTCACAGACAACATTGCATTTCCTGTAATAGTGAGCTCATCGCCTACAAAAACCAGACTGTGTGGAATCTGCAAAACATCTTGTGCTGACGATGTATTTACACCCCAATAACCAAAAGTAAAAATTAAGAAGGCAAAATATTTACAAAAAGATTTTATCATCTGGCACTTTTTGGATATAAAAATACCTAAAAATTACTAATTGCAAATATTGCCCACGATTAATTTAATGATAATGTAGGAAAATAGAGCGTAGCGCTATTGTGAAAAGCGAGTTCTACAACTTCATATTGTATGTAATCAGCTATAGGGAAGCTGGAAAGAATTTTTGTCACCGCCTTTTCATTTTTTGAATTAAAAGTCACCCACAGCATACTTCTGTCCATCGAGAGGCTATAACCTGTAATGATTCCTTCGTTCATCAATTGGTCTACATAGGCTCTTTGTTCGGGTATTAAAGCCATAAATTCATCTTCCATATATTCGGGAAGGGTTATTTGAGCCATAAATTGTGCCATAAATCAGAGAATTAAATGAAAGCACAGATGCTAATCGTTTTTCAATTTGCAATCATTGTAAATAAACAATAGAAATACAAACATTTATTGTGCTAAGTTCAAAATAGTAAGCGTTTATCTATCGCTTTTCGCTTTTATTTTCAATCTCTCTGCCGTATTCTACACAAAATGTATTTTATCAAGAATAAATATTATAAAATTACGTAAATTTGCTTTGCTGCTTGTCATTACAAACTATACTATATTCTACTTTATATATGAAAACTAACTACACATTCATATTATGTGTAATTGTTGTCACTATTTTTTCGACACAATGCTCCAGCCCTGAAAAGCACCCATTAGTAGCCACTTATAACGACAGCCTTCCCAATGTGGTAGATTACAACATGCACGTTAGGCCTATTCTGTCAGACAAATGCTTCAATTGTCATGGCCCTGATGACAACAAACGTGCGGCCAATCTGAGGTTGGATGTTGCAGAAGCCGCCTACAAAACTTTGGAAAGCGGTATGAAAGGTATTGCTCCCGGCAATATTGATAAAAGTGAAATCATCCACAGAATGATTTCTGAAGACCCGGAGCTGATGATGCCCATTCCCGAATCGAAGCTACCTAGATTAACTGCTATCGAAGTAGCCATTATAGCCAAATGGATAGGCCAAGGAGCAGAATACAAGCCCATGTGGAGCACTATTAAACCACAAAAAAGCAAATTGCCCAAAGTAAAAGATGAAAAATGGACAAAGAATGAAATAGATTATTTTGTATTAAGCAAAATTGAAAAAGCAGGAATGCAGCCTACGCAAGAAGCTGAGCGTGAGCGACTTATCAGACGGCTAAGCTTTGACTTGACAGGCTTGCCACCAAGTCCTGAGTCAGTAGTCACATTTTTAGAGGACAAAAGCGAAAATGCTTACGAAAAAGTAGTGGATGCTATGCTGGCTTCCCCTCACTATGGAGAGCGAATGGCGCTTGAATGGATGGATGTGGCTCGCTATGCCGACAGCCATGGCTACCAAGATGATGGCTATAGAAATAGCTTTCGGTGGCGCGACTGGGTGATAAAAGCCTTTAACAACAATATGGCTTTTGACCAATTTACGATAGAGCAGCTGGCTGGCGACCTCCTGCCCCACCCTACTCAAGACCAAATGATTGCCACAGGTTTTAATAGAAATCATCCTCAAAACCAAGAAGGAGGCATTGTAGATGAAGAATTTAGGGTAGAATATGTGCTTGACAGAGTTAATACAGTTGGGAAAGCCTATTTGGGGCTAACAGTTGAATGTGCCCGCTGTCACGACCATAAATACGACCCTTTCAGTCAAAAAAACTATTATGAAATGTCGGCCTTTTTTAACCGTGGTAATGAAGCAGGCTGGATAGCCAATTTTTCTACACCGGGGCCCACAATTCCAAATTTTACTCCTAAAGAAAAAAAATCTATCGATAGCTTAGATAAGCTGATTGCATCAAAAAAAGAAGAAATACAAAAGTTTATTAAAACCATTGACCCTGAATTTCAAAAGTGGAAAAATTCACCTCGAAAAGCTATAGATAATGGCTTAGTTATCTATTATCCATTTGATAAAATAGAAAAAGTTCCTGTAAAAATGACCATTGAAAAAAATGGTAAAAAAACAACAGAAACAAAGCTGATAGATGGCGAGGTTAACAAAGCTAACAAAACACTACACGCTGATGCTAACATCAAAAACACCAAAGTAATAGATGGTAAATTTAGCAAAGCTTATTATTTGGTTTCAGATTCCCCCATTGGGCTTTATGACAACCAAGGAAACTATGACAGGTATGAAGATTTTTCTGTGTTGTTTTGGATAAAACCCGGAACTGTCAAAAAAAATGGAACGGCTATTATGTCAAGAGCAAGGAGTATTTATGATGGAATTTCAGGATACGACATTATTTTAAATGGAGATAGCACGTTGTCTTTCAGAATGATAACTCGCTTTCCTGACAATGCCATTGTGAAAAGAAGCATTGAAAAAATAAAACCCAACGAATGGATACAGATAGGATTTACTTACGATGGAGAGAGCAAAGCAAGTGGATTTATCCCTTATTTTAATGGAGCTAAAATGAAAGTAAAAACAGAAGTAGATAACCTTACCAAGGGCTTTGATTTACCCAAAAGATATGCCAAACGCTATGTAGATTATGTAGGCAATGGAGCTAACAATGGTATATTTAATAACAATGGCCAATTTTACATAGGTGCTCAAGATGGTAATTTCCAATATGCTTCATCAGAAAATGTGGCTTTTGACGAATTCAGGGTTTTTAAACGAAATCTTTTGGAAGAAGAAATAAAGCTCTTGGCAACAACAAGCGATTATAATCAAATATATAATACAAAAAACGAGAATATTCTTAGAAAAATCTATGTAGAAACAGCAAATCAAAGACTTCTTGATTTAAAAAATGAATTAATATCACTCAGGCGTTTTAAAAACGAAATAGAAACTTCTTCAGAAGACATTATGGTGACCACCGATGCCATGCAACGCTCCACGTATCGGCTTGACAGAGGAGCTTATGATGCTCGCAAAGATACCTTAACGGCCAATACCCCACAAAGTGTGCTTGCTTTTTCAGATAAATATCCTAAAAATCGCTTGGGCTTGGCTCAATGGCTGCTCGACAAAGACAATCCGCTCACGGCCAGGGTGATAGTAAATCGCTATTGGCAGATGATATTTGGGCAAGGAATCGTATCCACCGCAGGCGATTTTGGCAACCAAGGATCACTACCTTCGCATCCGGAACTGCTTGATTATTTGGCTGTGAACTTTCGTGAGTCGGGCTGGAACGTGAAAATGCTCCTAAAGAAAATGGTGATGTCTGCTACCTATCGACAATCGTCAAAAGCAAGCCCAGAGATGTACGCCAAAGACCCACAGAATATATATTTAGCTCGTGGCGGTCGCTACCGCATGCCATTTGAAATGATAAGAGACCATGCTTTGCAGGTGAGCGGATTGTTGAGCGATAGCATAGGGGGAGCAAGTGTATTTCCCTATCAGCCCAAAAATGTGTGGGAGGAAAAAACATCGGGTCGTTTCCTTACTTCTTATCCGCAATCGCATGGCGAAGGGCTATATCGCAGAAGCTTGTACACATTTTTTAAGCGCACTGCTCCGCCACCCACACTTATGACATTTGATGCTTCGGACAGGTCGTACTGTTCGGTCCGCAAAACGGTTACTAACACCCCTTTACAAGCTTTGGTGCTACTCAATGACCCACAATTGCTCGAAGCAGCTCGGGTTTTGGCTGAAAAAGCCATTGTTGAAGGAGGAAATAAATATGAAGAGCGAATATCTTATGTATTTGAAAAATCATTGTCAAGAAAAATAAACACCAAAGAGCTCGCTGTTTTAAGCAAATTGTATCAGGCAGAAAAAGAACGATTTAAGAAAAATCCAAAAGAAGCTGCCGGCATTTTAAACAATGGTGAATATAGACAAAATAGAAGCTTAGACCCTTTTGAATTGGCTGCTTACTGCATAGTGGCACACACTGTGCTGAATATGGACGAAACTATTACAAAATCTTAGAAAAAACGCTGCAAACACACATTATCATGAGAGAAATAGATAAACTGGAAGATAATTACAACAGAAGAAATTTTCTTTTTAAGGCAAGTATGGGCTTTGGTGGATTGGCATTGGCCAATTTGATGGGCTCTCAAAATTTGTTGGCAGCCGATAATCCATCGCTAGGCATATTAAACGCACCTCATTTTGCTCCGAAAGCAAAAAGAGTAATTTATCTGTTTCAAAATGGTGCACCTTCTCAAATAGATCTTTTTGACTACAAGCCAACTTTAAACAAACTGCAAGGGCAAGAGCTGCCTGAATCGGTACGTGGTGGGCAGCGACTCACAGGGATGACGGCAAACCAAAAGTCTTTCCCCATGATGGGTTCGCCATTTAAGTTTAAGCAACATGGAAAAAGCGGTGCTTATGTATCTGAACTGCTTCCACACATAGGTTCGATGGCCGATGAACTGTGTTTTATCAAAACTATGTATACGGAAGCCATCAACCACGACCCTGCCATTACCTTTTTTCAAACAGGTTCGCAGTTGGCAGGTCGCCCATCTATCGGTTCATGGTTGAGCTATGGTTTGGGAAATGATAACAAGAATTTGCCGGCTTTCTGTGTGTTACTTTCTCGTGGCACAGGCCGTCCTTTTGACCAGCCTGTGTATTCAAGGCTGTGGGGCAATGGATTTTTGCCCTCTATTCATCAAGGTGTACAGTTTCGTTCCGGATCAGACCCTGTGCTTTATCTCAACAATCCGGAAGGAATGAAAGGAGTGGACAGGCGCAGAATGCTTGACCATTTGGCAGAACTGAACAAAATGAATTTTGAAGAATTTGGCGACCCTGAAATCAATACTCGTATTGCCCAATACGAAATGGCTTACAAAATGCAAACTTCTGTGCCAGAGGCCATGAGCATAAAAGATGAACCTGCCGAAACCTTTGAAATGTATGGAGAAGACAGCCACAAACCGGGTACGTTTGCCGCTAACTGCATATTAGCTAGGCGTTTAGCAGAAAGAGATGTGAAGTTCATTCAGCTTTATCATCTGGGCTGGGATGTGCATAACAACCTCACCGATGGATTGCCAAAGCAATGTAAAGATGTAGACCAAGCTTCTGCTGCATTGATTAAAGATTTAAAACGCAGAGGCTTGCTGGATGAAACTTTGGTGATTTGGGGTGGTGAATTTGGCCGTACAAACTATGTGCAAGGCGACATGAGCTATGAAAAATTTGGCAGAGACCACCATCCACGCTGTTTCACTTTATTTATGGCCGGAGGCGGTGTAAAACCCGGATTTTCTTATGGAGAAACAGACGATTTCAGTTATAACATAGTGAAAAATGGTGTTCACGTACACGATTTTCAAGCTACTCTTATGCACTTACTAGGCATAGACCACGAAAAACTAACCTATAAATTTCAAGGACGTAGATTCAGGCTTACCGATGTACATGGCAAAATAGTAAAAGACATTCTTGCCTGATAATCAAATAACTACGTTTTCTGTTTTTTCTTTTTGGCAGCAGGAAACAAAATGTTGTTCAATATCAGCCTGTAACCGGGCGAAGTTGGGTGCAGATTGAGATCGGTTGGGTCTTCATACACCAAATGCTCATAATCTTCGGGGTCGTGGCCGCCATAAAATGTCCAAAAACCTTTGCCAAAGTTGCCGTGAATGTAGCGCACTTCGTTTTGAGACTTATTTTCGCCCAACACCAATACTTCTGATTTTACTAGGCTTTTCCTAAAGGCTGTAGTCTGCCCCATGAAGCCTTTAATTTGGGTTTCGTGGCATTGGGTGAGCATGGTGGGCACCGGATCCCACTTGGCAGAGAATTGAAAAAGATTAAAAAAATCGTTTTTTTCTTCCACTACCTTAGGCAATATATTGGGGCGGCTATCAATATTGGAATATTCATAAGCATAGGGGTCGCGGATGAGTGAAAAATCTTTAAAAGCAAAAGTGTTGCCAAAATTCAGCTTTTTTTCAGCCCAAGGGTCGGAAGGGTCGCCATCGTACATGTGTTCGCAGATGTCAGTATTCTCAGCAGATAGTGCTATGTCGTAGGTGTCGGTAGCAGCACACATAGCGAATAAAAATCCACCGCCTACCACAAATTCTCTTATCTTCTTTGCTACTTCAAGCTTTAGCTTTGATACTTTGTTTATGCCAAACTTTCGGGCCATTTCTTCCGCCTCAGCCACTTCTTTTTGATACCAAGGCTGCGCATGATAGTGCGCATAAAATTTGCCATATTGTCCGGTAAAATCCTCATGGTGAAGGTGAAGCCAATCGTATTTGGGAAGTTCGCCTTTCATGATTTCCTCATCGAAAATTACGGTATAGGGTATTTCGGCATAGGTAAGCACCATTGTAACGGCATCGTCCCAAGGTTGCTTCGTTTTTGGTGAATAAACGGCAATTTTGGGTGCTTTTTCCAGCTTCATGGCATCCATATTGGCTTCAGGAGAAGCTATTTCAGCTAAAATATTAGTAGACTGTGCATCGGAAATCACTTCATATTTCACCCCTCTCACTATCAGCTCATTTTCAAACGCCTGTGCATATTTGAACATAAAGCTGCCACCTCTGTAGTTAAGTAGCCAATAGGCTTCTTGCTCTTTTTGCAGCACCCAGTAGGCAAATCCATACGATTTCAAATGATTGGTTTGCTCCTCGTCCATAGGAAGCAACAAATAGGCAGCCCAAGTACTAAAATTTATACTAAAAAATAATATTGAAACAATAGCTATTCTTCTCATCCTGTAAATATACTAAAAATGATTTTTTATTTTAAGTATATAGAGGTTGTGATATTAACATCAATCTCATTTCTTATTTATTGATTTGTGGATAAGGAACAAAATCTGTTTCATCCTTGATTTCGGGAAATTCACGATTAATCCATCTATTTTTGGCATCTTCCAATAGCTCTTTACTACTTGCCACAAAGTTCCAATTGATAAATCTTTCTTCAGGAAATGGTTCACCTCCAAAAATATATACTGTTGTACCCTTTTTTAAATGAAAAGCACATAAACTATAGTCGTTTGCCACTATGATATTTTTGGGTTGATACTCATGTTCTTCTACTGATACTGCACCTTCTAATATATACATAGCAGTTTCACCAAAAAGTTCATTACCAATGTTTAATTGGGTATCGTTTTTGGCTGTAATTTCTATCAAAAATAAAGAACTCAATACAGGAACAGGCGATTTTCTTCCAAATGCTTCACCTGCTATTAGTTTAAATTTTGCACTATTTTCCTCCCATGTGGGAAGTTCGTTTTCTGAAAAATGGCTAAAAGAAGGTTCAGATTGTTCTAGGTGTCTTGGCATGGCTACCCATATTTGCAATCCATGTAGACTTTTTTCTGAATTTCGTAAATATTCGGGTGTGCGTTCTGAATGGACAATACCTCGTCCGGCAGTCATCCAATTGACTTCAAAAGGCTTTATTTCCACCTCACTACCCAGAGAGTCTTTGTGCATAATGCTACCTTCAAACAAATAGGTAAGAGTAGAAAGGCCAATATGTGGATGAGGTGGAACATCGAAATTTTCATACTCTGAGAGTTTCACAGGCCCCATATGGTCAATAAAAGTAAAAGGACCTACCATTCGCTTGTTTCTGAATGGCAACAAACGCCCTACCATAAATTTACCTATGCTATGAGGCCTTTCCTCTATTATTTGCTCAATGTTTGACATGATGCTCCATATTATGATGAAACCAAATATAATACAGCCAGAAGCATTTTTGGTTTAAAAAATTGTAACTCAAAACGTCACTAGAGTATTTTTATTGAAAACTGCCTTTACTTTTCCTCTAAGAGTTTGTCCCAAGAAGGGCGTATTTTTAGATTTAGATAATATATTCTCTTCGTCCACACTCCAAGCTTCATCGGTAGAAAACATTGTTAAATTGGCATTCTCGCCTACTTCTATTTTGGGAGAAATTACATTAAACAAGTTTGCAGAGGCTAGAAGCTTTTCTACAATGAGTTCTGAGTCAATATATTGAGGCTTATGAGTATTTAGTGCAGCAAAGGCCGTTTCCAATTGGATCATTCCAAACTCAGCTTGGTCAAATTCCAGCTGTTTGCTCTCTGTATCTTGCGGTTCATGGTCTATGCCTATGGCATCTATAGTACCATCAGCTACGCCTTTCCACAAGGCTTCTACATCATGTTTTGTTCTTAATGGAGGGTTAATTTTATAGTTTGTATCGAAAGTATTCAATACAGAATCGTCAAACACCAAATGAGGAATTGACACATCACAAGTCACTTTCAAGCCTTTCTTTTTAGCATTTCTGATAATGTCTACAGATTTGGCTGATGAAATGTGTGAAAAATGAATGCGTCCGCCTATATATTCCAAAAGCTCAATATCTCTGAGAATCACAATTTCTTCAGCTATATGTGGCATTCCTTTTAGCCCTAAATAAGTGCTGGTTATGCCTTCGTTCATTTGTCCATACTGTGTGAGCTTTTTTTCCTCTGCATGTTGGAGCAATAGCCCATCGATGGGTTGGAGATATTGTAACAACTTCGTAAGCAACCCTGCATGACTTAATGGTTGAGCACCATCGGTAAATGCTACTGCTCCTGCGTGGTGTAAATCCAATATTTCAGCCATTTCCTCGCCTTTCAAATCTACCGTAGCGGCTGCCATAGGGTAAACATTGCAAACATATGAGGCCGATTTAGATAATATATATGAAATTGTATCTTTGGTTTGTACAATAGGTTTGGTAGTAGGCATTAAAAAAACATTTGTAAACCCGCCTTTCAAGGCAGCTTTTGTGCCACTTTCCAATGTCTCTTTATGTTCAAATCCAGGGTCTCCCAAAGAAACCCTTAAAGCAAACCAACCCGATGAAACCTTGCAATTATTCCCGTCAAATTCCCTTTCTGCTTTTGTTTCATTGGAAGAAATAGACACAATACGCCCATTTTCTATTAAAATATGAACCTTCTTGCCATGAAACGATGAGCTTTTGTCACAAACTTCTACATTTTTTATCAAAGTACTCATGTGTATGATTTTTATACAGTATAAAGCCTATTTGAGTATTCTTATCAGCAAAATTTCTATCAGCAAAAACAATAATGATAGCAGAACACAATATTTCCAAAGTGAAATGCCTACATGAGCCGCTTTAAAATCGCTCACAAAGCTGTCATTGTTTGTATTGCTGTACAATTGCACATTTTTATAACTTTCAAATAACTTTTCTAACTCTTTTGCTTGATAGTATTTTAAATCTGATTCACTTTTTGGCACATTTATCGCCAATGTAGTTATTACACTGTCCTTTAACATCACATCATAAAATCCGGCCTCTCCACCCTCAGAAGGAATATCCATGATTAAGATATTTCCTTGAATCGATTGTTCGGGCATGTACACAAAATCTCTATTTTTCAAAGAAAATCTTTGCTTTGTACCAGAGGACTGTACGAGAACTTGGAGTTTTCTGTAATCAAAATTATAAGCTAATTCTTTGTTGACATTTGCCCCTGTAGTTGCTATTTTGTACATGATTGGAACAAAGATGGAATGCTTATGAAAATTTGTTTTGTTATCTTCAAGTGGCGTGGTTAAGAGAAAAACTTTATTATCTCTGGTGTTGTAAAGCGATAAAAAATCATTTTCTGACTTATTTTTTAAAATAGAAATTCCTGATTTTATAGGTTTTAGAGATGGTTTTCCATAAGGCATATCTATATTTTTATCGAATACATCAAAAATATTAGCAAAAAATGGGTTTTTAAAATCGGGAGAAGCTAGCAAATCGAGTGATTTGTCGTTGTCGTATAGTTCAAGTTTGTTAACAGATGGTAAATTTAGTGCATTAAACACACTTTGCGCATTCTCTAGTGAAACTTGGGCACTTGGAATGAGAAGTAGCGATATTCCTTGCTTTTTTGCATTTCTTAAATTTTCCAACGCTTGTGAGGACAATTTATCAAAACCCTCTACCACCACCAATTGAAATCCGGCCAAAGACTGTTGGGGGAAAGATTGAAAATTGATCTGAGAAACTTTGAAAATCTCTTCCGTGCTATACACTTTTGAAATGAATGAGTTTTTATTGTCGCTCACCAAAAGGACAGGCAATGTTGGGGCTATATTTATTGTAAAAAAATATGTATTATCGAACACTATGGGCGAATCATCGATAGTAATGGCGCACTTTTTCAAATTATTATTTTTGATAGAGAAATTAAAAGAAGTAGTTATGCTTCCCGAAGCTTGGATTTCTACACTGCTTAGCCCCGTTTGAACTCCATCAATAGAAAATTTAAGATGCAGATTATCAATACTTTTATTGCCAGAGTTTTTAAGTCTTACTTTAAGTATATTATTTTCGTTTTCTTTCACAAATACATTATCGAGCCATACAGAATCTACATACACGTTGCTAAATGAATTGCTTTGAAACGGCACCAAATACAACGAAATACTCGAATCTATATCAATAGGTAAATTTCCTGCTGTTGATTTTTGAAAATCGCTCAACCAAAACAACTTTACTTTTTTACTCGAAATGCCCGATATGACACTTTTTTGCTTCCTATAAATATTTTCAAAATTTCTAGTTACAGAGGTATAGCCTGTTTCAGTTAATCGGTCTTTAAAAGTCTCTGAGGTAAGTGTCTTTCTATCTTTCGGCAAAAAGCCATTATCTATATAGAAATATTGTGTAGCAGGAGAAAAGACTTCTGTCAACTGCTCAGCCGTTTTTCTGGCCAGTTCTAGCAATGGTTTTTGTCCATCACTGTTTTGCATACTCAAAGAGTTGTCTATATACACCGCAACAGACTGATTTCCAATGGCACTTTCTGCATTATCGCCTTTTAAAAATGGCTGGGCAAAAGCTAAAACCAGAAAGATGATTGCTAAAATTCGACAAACCATCACCCAAAAACTCTTTAGTTTTCTGGTCGAGGAAGTTTGTTCGTTGATGTTTTTTAAAAGCTTAACGTTGGTGAAAAATACTCTTTTGGGCCTTTGTAAATCAAATAAATGCACTATCACCGGTATGGCTACCGCAGCTAGTGCGTAAAGAAAATAAGGCGCAGCGAAATTCATCAAAGGACAAAATTACTCAATAGAGATTACTTTATAAATGATTAGTTTTAAAAATCTCCTGCAATAGTAAAAAATATACTGCATATTTGTCCGTGACATTTGATTTATGCAATACATTTTGCCATTTGATGGATTAAACGCATAAATACATGTCATAATTACGGCTTTGTATATCAACTTAGACTAAGAAAATATTTTATATCATTAACTAATTCTAAAAAACAAAACCTCTACCAAAAACATATAGAGGAATGTGTACATAATATGAAAATTGCAGCAATTGGCGACACTTTCAGCCACACCTTCAAATTTACTCAAGAGCAAGTAAATGTTTTTGCACAAATAAGTGGCGATACGAACCCTATTCATCTTGACGCAGAGTATGCGGCACAAACCCAATTTAAAAAACCTATCATCCATGGTATTTTTTCTGCCAGTATATTTTCAAAATATTTTGGCACCGTATGGCCGGGCGAAGGAGCTATTTATTTAGGGCAAACTATTCAGTTTCTACGCCCTATGTATGTAGAAACAGAGTATGAAATGCTCGCTGAAATAAAGGAAATTGAATCGGCTAGAAATAAAGCTGTCATAGCTTGTAAAATTGTAGACAAAACTACGGGGAAAACCACCATGACAGGTGAAGCCACCATGATGCACAAAGAAAAAATAAAATAATTCAGCTATTCAAAATCGTGGGGAGAAACCGACTTCCAATGTATTAACGATTTCTCAAAGTCATAATTAAAAGTAAAGCCCTTTTCTTGTAAAACCTTTGGCACGATGTGAGTAGGTCGTGCCACTTTTTTTACTCTTTCGGGGTGAATACCGTTTAAATTGGGTTTTATTTTGTATAAAATAGATGCTGCAATTTTCAATAGAAACATTGGAAATCGTATGATTTTCCCATTTGTGCCCAAAACTTTGTTTATTATTTTTATCATATCACCCAAAGTTTCGGTTTCCTTTTCTACATAATTGTAAATAATTACTTTTTCATCCCTATTTATCGTAAACTCCATGCTTTCAAGCAATCCATAGATATATCCATAGGATTTTTTGATTTTAGGAGTGACCGGTAATAAAAAATAGCCTTTCTTGACGGCTTTTATCATCCTAAGGATATTACCGGGGTCGCCTGGGCCATAAATCACTCCGGGACGAACAGAAATCAACCTTCTGTTCTTTTCCTTAGCTGCCCATTCACGGTGGATATATTCTGAAGTAAGTTTTGAAATTCCATAAGGAGTGTTTGGCTGAGTGAGCGTATATTCATCAGTGGGTTTCAAAGTAGGCCCGTATGTAGAAATACTGGCAGTGAAAAAAATATTATTACAGCCTATTTTTTCGGCCAAAGAACATACATTCTGCGCTCCGAGTATGTTGGTTTCATAGTATTCATGCGATTGATGTCCGGGCTCGCGGTGAATAGCTGCGAAGTTAAAAATCCATTCCACTGGGTGTTTGATAAAAGAAGCTGAAATGGGATTACGAACATCAATAATTGTAGCAATCACACCTTCCCTACCCTTCAATGAACACTCTTTTATGTCAGCAATATAAACCGTAGAAGCGATTTTATTATCCAACAAGTACTCGGCCAACTTAGTACCAATATATCCGGCCCCGCCAAAGATTAGAACTGATGTCACGCACTATTTAGAAGAAAATTTTTTATATGCCTTGTCTATGAAATCTTTTATTTCTTGCCTAAACCTTTCTTGATTAAACCGTTCTGCATTTTCTCTAATGTATCTAAAATCTAAGCTCGGGTAAATTAAGTCTAAAGTCCCTATTGCTTCAATAATAGATTCTTTTGATTGCTCATAAAAAAAGACACCCGTCTTATTCTCTATTACTGTTTCCAAGCTTCCACCGTTCCCGTAAGCTACAACAGGAGTACCGCAAGCCATAGCTTCGACAGGGGTTATCCCGAAATCTTCGTTTGCTGCAAACACGAAAGCTTTTGCATTTTGCATATATTCAATAAGAACCGAAAAAGATTGATACCCTAATAAATTTATATTTGTACTTTTTTTAGCATTAAGTTTTTCAAAGTCAGGTCCAGAGCCTATTACAAACAACTCTTTTTCAGGCATTTCTTTAAATGCATCTATAATTAAATCAATTCTTTTATATGAAACAAGTCTTGATGCTGTAACATAATATTCTTTTTTCTTTTCTTGAAGTTGAAATGAGTCAATATCAACCGGTGGATATATCGTTGTCGATAGTCTGTGATAAACCCTTCTTATTCTTTTTGCAATAAAATTTGAATTTGCAATAAAATAGTCAACCTTGTTTGCGGATGCTACATCCCAAAGTCTTAAATAATGTAATGCCAATTTTGCAATAAAACCCTTTGGAGTTTTGGTTTTTAGATTTGCTTCTTTTATATATTGATGGTATAAATCCCAAGCATATCTCACAGGTGAATGACAATAGCATACATGTAACTGCTCCGCATGAGTTAACACCCCTTTTGCCATAGCATAAGAGCTAGAAATAATAATATCATACCCTGATAAATCAAACTGCTCAATTGCAAATGGCATTAGAGGGAAATAATTTCTAAATTTTTTTTTTGCAAATGGCATCTTTTGAATGAATGATGTTTGCACATGCTTATTATGCAAAAAACCTTTGTCTTTTTCAGGCAAAAAATTTACCAAACTATAAACATCTGCATTAGGATATACTAATAATAACTGCTCAAGAACCTTCTCTGCACCACCATTTATATATAACCAATCATGAATAATTGCTATTTTTGTCATCAACTAAAATTCTTAGATATTAAATTATGATATACTTCATTATACTTCAAAATCATATTTTCAATTCTAAATTTTTGATTATATACCCCCAAACTATTAGTTTTAAGCGTATTCAATAATATTGTATCATTTTTAATTTTTCTTATCAGGGCAACGGCCTCATTTGATGAATTGAAAAAATAGCCATTTTGTCCCTCATTGACAACTTCATTGTTTCCAACTACGTTAGTACAAATAATTGGTATTCCTAATGAACAAGACTCAACTAGTGCAAACGGAAGTCCTTCCCATCTTGCGGTACTAATGTATAAACTAGAACACGCTAAATAATCTTGGGGATTATTCTTAAACCCTGTAAAAATCACATTTGGCAATTTTAATTTTTCTAATCTTTCTTTGTCTGGCCCATCTCCCACCAAAACGTACAAGATACTATCATCATGTATTGTTGTAGACGCAATTTCAAATAAATAATCCATATTTTTTTGAAAATCAAACCGAGATAGAGTAACAAGAATAAATTTATCTTCGCATCTTTCTAATTCAATAGGCTTTTCAGCTGATACTACGGGAGTTTTAATCGAGTTATATACTACTGTAGACTTACTTTCATGAAATAATTTATTTTTAATACAAATGTCTTGTTCCCCTTTAGATACACATATATAAAAATTCGTTAGTAAATCAAATATACGTTCGTAGAAAAAGTATATTCTCTTCATAAACCACCCGTATTTATCTACATGTACACCATTGAATGTGTGTACAATTTTTATTTTAAAAATAAATAATTTTATTAGTCTCGAATATACACCTGCACCTTTTCCATTTGAATGAATTAATGCAATTTTATTTTTTTTACAAAAAAAGATTAATTTTAATAATACTAAGAAATTAAATTTTCTGTGTGGTAGTATAAAGTAGCCCTTTACATTAGTATTTACCGCCCATTTAGAATAATAAGGCTTATCTTGAGGGCCAGCAACATAAATATCATGCTTTTGACCATCCATATTAATATTATTGATTAATATGTCAACGTGACCAGGACCGCCTCCATGGTCAGCTCTAACAGTAATATAAAGAATATTCACTTATATTTTTTGAGATTTTTTATTAATGATTAATGTAGATATGAACCAATAAAAAGCCATAACAGGTATATATAGTAAAGCCCCATCGGACATAGAAATTATTAAATAAATTAGCATCCCATTTAAAAATGATTTTTTGTGGTTATCAATTTTATATCTACACAAGAGTTTTTTATATAAAAATACAATAACAGGTCCAGTCATAGATAAAATAAACAACAATAATCCTAGACCTCCTAACTGCTCTAATATTCCAAGATACGTGATTTCTGATATTGTAAAAAAAGGCTTATCAGCTATTATACTACTTCGAGAAATTACATCAAATTGCCCTACTCTATTTCCTAAATTTTTATCAAATAAAAACTCTAGTCTTTGATCCAAAAAAAAATGAAGTATGAAGAACACTACCAGAACTGAAAAGACTAAAATTAAAATAAACTTTATAATCGATGTTAAACTTACTTTTTTAATAGAATAAGAGTGTAAAAATTCATTTAAAACGATTCCAATCCATACTGTCCTAGATAAAGTAAGGAAAAGAGATATTTTAAATAGTATTTTTTTAAACTTATTCTTTTCCTCAATCATGTAAAAAGGAGCAAACATAAGCATACAAATTCCGTAAATATTCCCATTGTTATACGTTGACATTAATTTATGTACATTTCCTCTATCATTTGATTTATCATTCATTAAACCTACATCACCTGCATTTATTGTCAAGTACGGAATTTCAATAAATTTACCTGTGATAAAAGAATATAGAAAAGCGAAAATGCCATATATAACAACCATAAATATCAAATTTCTAATCACATCAAATACAAACGCAGTATCAACCTCTTTGATAACATAGCCTATTAGAATAAAAAACAAAAAAGGGAAAACGCAAAAAGATAGAATAAAAGACATTGCGAAACCTAAATTATGATACCCATTAATTGATATAGCTAAAAGAAAGTATATGCATAATGGAATAGTAAGCAACCAACAAAATACAGATACACCTGAAATTCTTACTTTTTTTTTAAACAGCATTAAAAAAAATATTAATAATGAAAAAGCAAAAAGAATTAAATATCCCCATGTAACAGGAATGTTACCCAGCTTTATTCCTCCTTTGGGGAACAATAAAGTAAAAACTAGAATCACATAAATCATAAATTTATTTCTTGATACTTTCATAAGTTTTTATGGCAACTGAAACAAGTTTTAATGCCCTTTTTATATCTAATCTCATTAATCTCTTTAAAATTGTATAAAAAACACCTATCCATAAGAAAATCTTCTTATCAGAGCAATTTTTATATGAAAATATTATCTTACTTCTTACAGCATTAATGTCAGACAATATTGATTTTTTATTTTTATGTACTTTTATAGAACTTCCATGTTTATGATATATTATTGATTTTGAGCAATAGGCAAAATTATACCCTTTAAGAGTTCCTCTTTCACACAAGTCTGGCTCCTCATAATATAAAAAATAATCTTCATCTAATAACCCAACATCCATTAAGAAGTTTTTAGTTATAAGCATCGAAGCACCACACACACATTGGATATTTAGATTGTCTACATCAAATTTTTCATTATCATGCTGATAATTTCCAACTTCACTGACTAAACAGAATTTTTTATCATATTTTAATCCTATATTTTGAATAGTATCTCTTTTGTAGTAAAATAAAATCTTACTCCCAACAATCCCTATTTTACTATTTAAATTATCATGGACTAGCTTAATTTGCGCATCTAAAGCCTTGGTGTCAACGATAGTATCATTATTAAGCAACCAGACATACTCAAAATCTAGTTGACATCTTATAATATTTAAAGCTATGTTATTCCCAGCAGCAAATCCTCTATTATCATTTGCCTTAATTACAAGTAACTTGAAGTGAAAAGTAACATCTTGGACTCTAGTATCATCCTCAGAAATTTCTGCATATTCAACACCAAAGTTTATAGCCCATTTATTAATCTCTTCAACACTATTGTCAATTGATTTATTATCAACTATTATAATTTTGAAATTTTGAGAACTTAGTTTAAATAAGCTCTCAACACATTCAATTGTATCTCTCCAACCATTGTAATTCAAAAGCAGAATATATACCATAAGCTCAGACCTTTATTCTCTGAATTAAATCCATATAAAAATTACTAGTTAGAGTAGCAATCTGTTTCCAATGAAATTTCTTTCCTTCCTGTAAAGTCTGTATTTTAATCCTATTTATATCCTCAATTTCTTTTGAACACATGTTCTCAATAAGAATAAAAGCCTCATTAATATTTCTAAATGTTTTTGATGTTGATATTAAGTAATCTTTTACTCCAAGAATGTCAGATACCAAAACTTGTGTTCCTACGGAGTATGCTTCCAATAGTGCATTATTTGCTGTTGCAAAGGTTAAAGGCAACAATAATAAGTGTGCATTTGCCAATTTTTCTAAATATTCTTCTTCGCATAAAAAAGGGCAAATTTTTAAATTTGAAAAACCAGACAATATTGACTTAATCTCTCTATTTGCACCGATGTAATGGAATTTCCAATTTTTACTTTCATTTAGGCATTTTTCAAGTAATCCTTGAATGAAATTTATATCCCTGTAATTTGATCCAACAATTAATATATCAATGCTATCTATTTGATTTATAGGACGAAAATAGTAAGAATTGTCTATAATACCATGTGGTATATATACAACTTCTGAATTAGGAAACAATATTTTTGTATCTTGTAATGTATCTTTTGACAACACAATAATGCCATCTAATTTAGATAATGATTTATACCTGATTCTTTTTAGAAAAAGTTTAATACCACGGTATCTTTGTGACTTTACGTTTTTTATCCATTCCAAATCTAAATGTAAAGTGCCTACTTTAACTACTCTTTTATTTATAAAAAAAGGTGCAAAAAGAAAATGTAACTCTGGATAAATAAAATGAACTAAGTTAACATTTCTAGATTTAATAATAGAAGTGATTTCAAATGCAATGTTAAATATCCATCTAAGTGGAGAATCAAAGTTTATCCTAGATATACGCCAAGTGTCAGCATTAAAATATTCACTATTCCCAAAATAGGCTAGTTTATCATATCCACTATTTTTTGAATGGTTATAACAATGAAATCCTAAAATTTTAGTCTTTATAATTTTCAAGCTACGTCTGTGTTAAAAAATGGAAAATAATTTAATTTATAGCTCAAATTATTGGCTCTCATTTTAATAAATTTTGCAGGTACACCAACGACAACATTGAATTCTTCAACATCTTTTGTCACTACAGAACCGGTACCAACAACACAACCTTTTTTTAAGTTAACTCCAGGTAATATTATAGCTCTAGATCCAATCCACACATAATTTTGAATTATAACTTTTTTACCAATAACATCAAAATCCATACTATCCATTACGTGATCCAAAGATAATAAATAACATTCTGGCGAGATAGAAACATTGTCTTCAATTTCAAGCCCAAATCTACCATCTAGATAACATCCTCTATTAATAACCGTATTTTTACCTATCGAAATATTATCGCCTGTAAAAAAACAACCCATATGGACTGCTGAATTCACACCTATTTTATATCTTAAGACATATTTCAAGTAGAGATTTCTTATTTTATAAGATGGAAAATAGGAAAAAAAAGAATTATATAAATAGAAAGTAAGAGCCTTTAGAAGTTTTTTAAAATTTTTAAGCATAAATTCTAGAATAATTTAAATCTTATATACCATGCTCTAGATGCTAATGCAGCTACAATTAAATTCAATCTCACGAAAAACTTATTAGAATGTTTATATTTTGTATAGAGTCGTATCCACTTTTCATAACTAATCGTTTGGCTAGGTTTAACTGATTTTAATATCCTTTCAGGTATAGTAAATCCTAATAAATGAGGTTCTACACTTATAAAATTACTAATTATAAACTCTTCTGAAATAAGAAGTTTTTTAAGAGACAAATCTGTATAAAAATCTAAACTAAAATCTATATTAAATTTTCTTGCAAATTCGACAATAATATACTGTTCTGAAGCGTATCTGAACCTATAGTTATTTTGAGGATATGGATCTACTAATGCACTGTAACCTTCTGGTTTGAATTGTGTGGTTTCTGGCTCCTTTTGTAATGGTATATCCCAAATACTTATTAAATCTTTTGTTAGTCCAATTTGAACTAAGTCACAAACATGACACATGATTGGGATTCGTCTCACGTCTCGTGTTCCTGTTGACAATACCAATACTTTCTGTTCTAGAATTTGAAATTCCAATTGTTGTGGATATCCGTTTAAAAAAGTTAGAAAAGAATTATTATTCATAATGCAATCTCCGCGCATTTTTATGGCATATTTTCTTTCTGCTACTTTTAATCCATTGAATGTAGAAACAATTTGCCTGTTATTATTATTAAATGTATTCTTAAAATTAGAATTGTTATATGAGACAGCACCAGGGTCTATGTTAAAAATGAATTTGTCAGCCTCTAAAGACGATACATCTTCCCCCTCCCAAGTCGAAAGAATAATTTCACTTTCCGGCAAAATCTTTCTAACACTATTTATGCAATCAATAGTAGTAGTTTTACTTTTAGTATAATCTTTTATGATTGGTCCTTGTATAACGATGGAAAAATCTTTTGATTTAATATTCTGCTGATCAATACCAATAGTCATGTAAATAAATTAAAATTTGCTTAATTAAAATTAGTATTTTTTATTTTTAGAAAAAAATGCAGACAAATACCTAGTAAAATTACTATTACTTCGGATGCGATAGTGGTAAAAATAGCCGCTGAAATCCCAAAAACAGGTATTAAATAGTAATTAGCACATATGTTAAAAACAGCGCTAATTAATACCAGTATACAAAATTCTTTATAAAAGCCCCATAGGTTTAATGGATTAACTATCCCTCCTGCAACGTAACATGCTAAAACATTTAATGAGAGATATTGTAAAATTGGCACTGATTCTAAATATTTTTCTCCATATAAAATAGGAATTATAAAAGGTGCTAGAAAAAATAGTATTAAAAATGATAATACTCCTAATAGAGATGTTACTAATAAAAATTCTTTGAAAACATGTTTTGAAAACTTATTTTGCGATAATCTGTTCGAGTATGAGTTAAAAAGAATTCCTGTAGGTACTATTGCCATCAACATAATATTATAAGCAGCTGAATATATGCCAACATCATATGTGTTCTTAAATATTCCCAAAAAAATAGTATCTATATTATAGTATATTGTGACAAATATTGTAGAAAGATTAATCCATATACTATTTTTAATAATGTATATATTTTCTTTAATTGAAACAAATTTTAACCTTGTGGATTGAAAATAATATAATAATAAAAGCCTTGAAATCTCTGGCACAATTAATGACATCAATAAAATTGTTTTTTGAGGCCACAAATAAATAACCGGGACAAAAACTAAACTTATAAGTGAATGTATGAGAGCGATGACAAAAATAGATTTGTATTGATTTCTTACTCTATACGCCCATTCTATATCAAATAAAGTTGGTAAAATCCTTATAAATAATGCATAGAAAACAATATTTTTAAATGGAGAAAAAATATAAATCAGAATAAGAATAAATGAATAAAACAATAGCAATAACCCTCTTAAAGTATATTGAATTTTTATTGCGTGAGATATAGAAAAACCTTCGTTGCATTTTTGAGTAAAATAAATATCAAAACCTAAATTAATCGTTAAAAGTATATAATTTATAATTGAAATATAAAAATTAATCTCTCCAAATACTTCTACTTCAAATAATCTTACTGTTATCATTCTTGCAAAAAATGCAACAAATCTTGATAGTATATTAGATGAAAATAATAAATAAAAATTTTTAAAAATACGACTTTTAATAATCTGATTTACCTTCACTAACTATTTAGCCTTAGTATATTAATGTATTTATCCAAATCGGCTGGAATACCCATACCATGCATTTGTTCAAAATTGATGTTATAAATACCTATTTTTGCACCTAATTTTATAGAATAGTTGTAACATGGGCAGGTATAAAACTCATTATTTACTCTATCATTATTTATTATCATGTCTATAGCAGAATCTACGAACAACTTACCTTTGGAAAACAAATAAATACCAACAGTAGCAAAATCGGAAATAACCTCCTTCTCTTTTACTTCAATAACTAAGCCTTGAGAATTTATTTTAGCAAATGACCATTTGGGGTCCTTTTCTTTATCTGTAAAAGTCAAAATTGAACCATCCAAGTTTCTAGAAAAGCAGTCATCAATATATTTGCTTACCTCCATATCCACTATTTGGTCAGAATTAGCAATAAGCAACGGTGTGTTATTATTAATAAATTCTCTTGCATGCAATATAGTACATGCTGTACCCTCTGTAAGTCTATCAATACCAATAAAAGTAGCATTATATTCTTTTTCTATTTGTAAAACCAATTCTCTCTCCCGTTCAAGGTGTTCTTTTCTTCCTATCAAAATGAATTTAGCATTTGGGTAATTAAGATTTTCCATCACCCTTGAAACCATAGGTTTTCCTTTTACATCAATAAATGGTTTTGGTTTCTCAAAGCCAGCTTTTACAAATCGGCTGCCTTCACCAGCCATAGGTATCAAAATATTAATCATATCTAAATTAAGTATTTATCGTTGGTTGCACCAGGTATCTTAACAACTGTGGTAATTGTATCTTCAAGTACTAAAAAGTCAGTTGCTTCTAATGGCTCAATTACTAAAATATCGCCTTCTTTATATTCTACTCCATTCATTTGAACTTTACCACTCACGATTAATGTGATTTCAGTAGCCAATTTATGGTAATGTTTTGCATCATAATCTCCCTTTCTGTATTTTTTCACAGCGACCTCAACATCGGGTGTAGAAAATACGCATGGAGTTATATTTCCAATAAACCACCCACCAATCATGTTATCGATATTATTTATTTTCATTTCTAAGATTAGTATATTCTGCTATTTTAGCCATAGAGTAAAATGAATGATATTTATCATTTGAAATTTTATAATTAAGCACTTTTTTGTTCTCAATAATTACTTCATTGATAGTAGGCGCAACATAATACATTCCGTTAACATTAGCATCATTTAGAATTGATTTGAATGCTACATCAACAAACAATTTAGCAGACTCAAAATAATAAAAACCAGCAATAGCATTCCTACTTAGAGGATTTTTCTCCGCTGTTTCTACTACGAAACCATGCTCATCAAGTCTTACATAAGACCACTTTGGATGAATCGAATCAAAGGTTATTACCCCAGATGCAGCTTTATTTTGTATAAAAAAATCTAATACAGTGTTTAAATCAATATCGAATATTTGGTCTCCATTTGAAATAATGAGAGGATTATTTAAGATCATATCATCTAGTGCCATAAGACAACTACAAACCGACCCCTTAGTTTCAGCCCCTAGTATAACACATTTTGCATTTGGAACAAGTATTTTTATGGAATTATCCAAATGATACTTATCGCAATCTTCCTTTTTTAGAATAAATATAAAATTTTTATCCCCATTAATCATATTTAAGTTATTGAACACCAATTCAATCAATGGTATTCCATTTATTTCAAATAAAGATTTCGGAAATATGATATCTCTCGATTCTAGACTCGTAGGTCCAGCTAAAGGTACAATAATATTAAGCATGTTCGATGTCATGTATTCTATTAATAATGTTGTAGTAATTTACTTCCGAAACATCTTTTACTTTAAGTAAATGTGCTCCAGAAGCAAGTGCAGCCTTAATTCCATGTTCATTATCCTCTACGATTAGACATTCTTTCGGGGACAAATGAAGTCTTGCAATGGCAGTATTGTAGATTTCAGGGTCTGGTTTTCCTACTTTCACATCTTGGTTAGAAAGGAAAAAGCTCAAATACTGCAATAAATCAGAGCGCTCCATCATCACTTGAATTGTATTTTTTATAGAGTTGGAACAGACTGCTAATTGATACCCTTCGCTTTTTAATCTAGATAGAGCATATTTATGAGCAAAAATAGGCTTACATTTAGCATAAGTAATTTCCATAGTATATGACTGCTTTAAATCATTTATAAAACTATGCAAGCCTATAGGCAAATTTCTTTCTAGCGAGAGCATTTCGAGTTTTTTTTTAGTTGGCAATCCATCAAATGTTACCAAATGATCGTAACGACTAATATTTAATCCAAAAATTGATAATGCTCTGTTAAGTGCCTCATAATGCCAATCTTTGGCATCTATAAGCACTCCATCCATATCAAATATAACTGCTTTAATTTTATTCATAATACTCTTCTAACTCTATTTAAAATAAAGGCTTGCTTCTTCAGGAAAATCAGTACATAATGTAATAGATTTTTCTAAACCGCTTGCCATAGGCTTTAGCTTTTCCCAAAAAACGAACCTATCTCTTTTGTGTAGCTCAGCAGATACAATTGTAATAAGTTTGCCTTTTAAAATAAAATTTTGTAAAGTTTCCCGTTTGAACCACATGTCTATAAAACTATCAAGCCAAATTCCTTTAGCTTGCTCCAAAAATGAAGGAGTAGACTCATATTCGCTGTTTCTAGAAAAGAAAATTATCTCATTCTTAATGTATCCTAAAGTATCTGGTATGGACATATCGAAAACATAATAATTTTTAATATCGTATTTCTTAATATATAAGCCCAACTCCGATTGTAAACCATCAGCTTTGATATTTAAGGCCAATGGCAGTTTGGGGTTAATATTTTGATGAATATCAAAAAAGTCATCTAAAGGAATAGATTTCTTGTTAGCTATATCATGCGAGATTACTAACCTGCTATTGAAGTCTCTAATGTCAGTCTCGGTACCATAACCTAAGCTAAATGAACGTTTGAATGCAACAGTAGTATTTTTCTCTTTTGGATCTTGCCAATAACCTCTGTGGCTAATTATATTCATTTTTGTAAATTATTTAATAATATTTTCCCTCTACCAAATACCCCTTCACATAATCTTCCACTCCCTCTTCCAAAGTATGAAAAGGTTTGGTGTAGCCTATGGATTTTAATTTTGACATATTGGCTTCTGTAAAATATTGATACTTATCGCGTATGTCTACAGGTGTGTCTATAAATTCTATGTTTTCTTGAATGCCAAGATTCTTAAACACATTTTTTGCCAAATCCAAGAATGTACGTGCTTTGCCAGAACCCAAGTTGTAAATGCCTGAATCTTTGCGATGGTGCATTAAGAACATACAAACTTCCACCACATCTTTTACATACACAAAGTCGCGCAACTGACCGCCATCTGTGTAGTTTGGATTGTGTGACCGGAATAGTTTCATTTTGCCATTTGCCTTTATCTGATTGTAAGCATGAAATATTACCGATGCCATCCTGCCTTTATGATACTCATTGGGTCCATATACATTAAAAAACTTTAATCCTGCCCAATAAAACGGCTTTTTGTCTTGTTTCAACGCCCAAATATCGAAATCGTTTTTGGAATCTCCGTATGGATTCAAAGGTTTTAATTTTGGAATTATGTCGTGGTTGTCGTCATAGCCATGTTCCCCCAGGCCATAAGTGGCAGCCGATGATGCATAAACAAGCGGAATATGGTAGTTAACACAAGCATTCCACATGTCTTGGGTATATTTTATGTTGAGTTCATCAAAAATGGCTTTGTTGAACTCTGTAGTATCGGTTCGAGCACCAATATGAAAAATAAATTCTACATGCTTGTAGTTTTTGTCAAGCCAAGTAAAAAACTCACTACGTTCTACTTTTTGTAATATTTTTTTGTGCTCAAGATTTGGCAATTTATCGATTTTTGAAAAATCATCTACTGCGATAATCTTATTGAAATTATCTGTATTTAGCCTTGATATAAGGCAACTACCAATAAATCCAGCGGCACCTGTAACTACAATCATTTTTGAGAGTATAATTATCGAAAACACACTTTACTTGAAAACTTATGCAGAGAGTGGGGGATTCGAACCCCCGATACGGTTTCCCGCATACACACTTTCCAGGCGTGCGCCTTCAACCACTCGGCCAACTCTCTTTAATATGTTTTTTCGGTATATTATTTACAATTCAACATTATTAATTACGTTCTTGTAAATACTCCGATATGTAAAGGGGTTGCAAAATAGCTTAAAAATAATTCCATTTGCAAAATTAATAGTTACAATTGTTGATGTCTGATATCAAGGTACTCATAGTGGAAGACGATAAAATTACCTCTCAGGTAATTCATCAACTATTGGAAAAGAATGACTACAGGGTAAATGCCATAGCACCGAGCGGTGAGGTAGCTCTTTATGAAATTGAGAAGGAACTTCCTGACTTGATTTTAATGGATATTTTCCTTGATGGAAACCTTGATGGCATACAAACAGCCGAAATAATCAATGAAAGATACCAGATACCGGTAATATTCATTTCTTCTTATGGCGAGCACAGAGCTATAATCGATTCAAAAATCAATCAACCGTTTGCGTTTCTGATGAAGCCATTGGATGCTCAAGAACTGGAAACGAGCATTCAAATCACGCTTTACAGACACAAAATAGATACGATATTAAAATCTAGCGAACGGCTGTTTAAGATGTTGGCCGATTTCTCGCCAGATATTATTATTCTTACCGATTTAAAAGCCAAAAACAATATTTATATTAATTCTGAAATTCTTTTTGGCTATTCAAGAAACGAGTTTGAGGAATTGAAGTTGCAACAGCTTTTTTTTGAAGAAGATTATAAACGAATGAGGCAGTATTTGCGCAAAGTGAGTCGCTCTTACGGCAAAGAACCACCTTCGATAGAGGTGAGAGTAAAATGCAAAGAACCCGGAATATGGCAGTGGATTAACCTGCGCCAATCTATTATAGAGAAGGATAAAAAAGGAAAAAGGAAGCTTCTACTGACAGTGATAAGCAATATTACTGAGAAGAAAAATGCGGAACTAGACCTTATTAAAACCAATTTTGAGCTGGATAATTTTATTTATCGTGCATCGCACGATTTGAGTGCTCCTTTGAAATCTATCATTGGTTTGGTCAATTTGATTAAGATGGAAGATGAAACAGAAAAAAGGGAAAAATACCTTGAACTCATCCTCACATCGGCCTCAAAGATGGACAATTATATTTTTGACATGACCAATTATGCCCGTAACAACAGACTGGAAGTGGAAAATGATATTGTAAATTTTGAGGAAATATACCAAACACAAGTAAATGCCTTGAGAGAAAAAGAAGGTTTTTCTAATATCCAGAAAATATTCAGTTTAAACCAAATCAGCGATTTTTATTCTGATTCCTTGAGAGTGTCAATCTTGTTTAACAATTTATTGTCAAACAGCATCAAGTTTCAAAACAGAAATCGTGTAGATTCTTTCGTGAAAATATCAGTAAATATCACACGAGATTTTGCCACCATAACTTTTAACGACAACGGCATAGGCATTAAGAAACAATATCTTGAACGAATATTTGATATGTTTTACAGGGCTTCGGAAAATGCCAATGGTTCGGGTTTGGGCCTCTACATTGTAAAACAAATCACCCATAAACTTGGCGGAAATATAGAAGTAGATTCCGATTATGGAATGGGAACTACAGTCTCCATCTCGCTGCCAAACAGGATAAAATTTATTTCCAGATATTGATAATTTACTTTAGCGACTCCAACCGCACAGTAACAGCATATTTATGTGCTTGAAGTTGCTCGTTTTCGGCCATAATTTCTACTATCGGCCCTACATTTTTTATCCCTTTTTCAGAAATGTATTGAAATGTGATTTTTTTGAAAAAACTATCAAGAGACACTCCGCTGTAGGCTGTTGCATAGCCGTTGGTAGGCAAAGTATGATTAGTTCCCGATGCGTAATCGCCAGCGGCTTCGGGGGTGAAGTTACCAAGAAAAACAGAACCGGCATTTACTACTTTTTCTGCCAATTCATTTGCGTTTTCTGTGGCTAAAATTAAATGCTCAGGTGCGTAGGCATTAGATATTTCCATGGCCTCGTCCAAAGTGTGTACCAAAATGGCTTTGCTATTGTTGAGTGCTAAAGAGGCTGTTTCTGACCTGGGAAGTAGTTTTAATTGATTTTCGGTTTCTTTGATTACTTTTTCAATCAACTTTTCGTCATTGCTTATAAGAACAACCTGGCTATCGGGGCCGTGTTCTGCCTGAGAAAGCAAATCGGCAGCCACAAATGAGGGATTGGCATTGTTATCGGCAATTACTGCCACTTCCGAAGGTCCGGCAGGCATGTCTATAGCCACCCCCGACTTATTTACAAGTTGTTTGGCTGCCATTACATACTGATTGCCCGGGCCAAAAATTTTATGTACTTGGGGCACCGTTTCTGTTCCATAGGCCAAGGCAGCTATCGCTTGACTGCCTCCTACTTTATATATTTGTGTAACACCACAATAATGAGCCGTATAAAGAATAGCAGGATTGATTTTCCCCGATAAATCAGGAGGTGTACACAAAACAATATTTTTACATCCGGCTATTTTGGCTGGAATAGCCAACATCAATACTGTAGAAAACAATGGTGCAGTACCACCGGGTATGTAGAAACCAACATGGGAAATAGGCACACTTCTGCGCCAACATTTTACTCCCGGCATGGTCTCTATTTCCTCTACCGCTTGCTTTTGTGAAAAGTGAAATTTATAAATATTATCGTAAGCTTGCGCTATGGCCTGCTTCAGCTCAGGTGAAACCAACGAAGCAGATTGTTCAATTTCAGTTTCTGATACTTTAAACGAATTTAATTTTACTTTATCAAATTTCTCTGTAAAATCCCTCAATGCATTGTCTCCATTTGCTTTTACAGCCTCCAATACCGGAAGCACATCTTTTTCGATTGCCTCTATGCTTTTTACGGGACGTTTCAAAAGCGACTGCCATTCTGTAGGAGAAGGATATTTATATGTTTTCATTTTGTTATTTTATGTCCAAAGATTCAAGAACATTATTTTCTAACATTATTGAACTGAGCTTTGAATAAGTTATTAGGGATATTTATAATTTTTATGATTTTAAGTAATGTAAAAATCTGTCTTTCAATACTTTAATGCATTTAGTACATTTTTTAGCCGCTGAATATATTCTTCACTACCAAACACCTCAATTACATTTTGTTGAAGTTTTTGTTTTTCTTCTATTGTGTAATTGGCTTTTAGCGATTCAACAATTGCATTTTTTATTTCTTCTTCATTATCAGGATTAATCAAAACACCGAATTTGCCGTTTTGAAGAGCATCTACACTGCCATCTTTATTCCCCGCAATTACCTTTAACCCTCGCACCATTGCTTCTATAAATACTATGCCAAATCCTTCTTTTTTACTAGGCATCACAAACACATCGGCTATAGAGTAGTAATTACCCAAGGTCTCATCGTCTACATATCCTACTAAAATTACTTTGTCATCAATACGATAATCATTTATCAACTTTTTTAATCTTTTAAATTCTTTATCATCATATTTACCTACTAAAAAATACCTAATATCATAATCTCTTATTTCAGCCATGGCCTTAATCACATAATCGTATCCTTTGTATTTTTCTGTGGACGAAAGGCGGGCTACTGTCAGTACAATTTTTTGATTTTCATTAATACCGTGCTTCGCTAAAAGACTCTTGTTTCTTTCAAAAGAATCAGGTATTTTGAAAAATGGGTCGAGAGTATTATAAAAAACATCAATTTTAGCTGCCGACACTCCATGTTGGCGCACCAAACTATCTTTGGTAAATTGGCTAACAGCTAGTAATTTATTGCATTGTTTAAGAAATAGTTTTTTAGTAAATGACAAATTTCTCCACACTTCTATACCGTGTGCTATCAATACCACCTTTTTACGTGGAAATATTAACTTTACCAACAGCCCGGCCAAAGATTGATTGATATGGCCAAAAACAATCACGTCACTGCTGTAGGACAATCTTATTAAATCAAAAAAATAAGAAAACCTGTTAGCAGATGGTGTTAAAAGCTGAGACGGAACATATTTAGGGTCGGTAGACTTATCGTAAGGAGAAGAAAGCTTTAGATAAACTTCGTTTCGGGTGTGAAGGGAATGAAGGGCATAAATGAACGCCCTGTTAAACCGCTGAATTCCTCCATCGGCAGAAAATGCAACTAAATATGTAAACAGTAGCCTCAATCAACCTAAAAATTAAGGCTACAAAACTAAAGCATTTTCTTAAATGGTTCTCTAGTTTATATTTTTTACCAACAAATTTAGGCTTTGTGGTACTACTTCTATTTTTAGCTTTTTGCCCGATTGGAATGGTTCTCCATCCAAATGTATGTCTCCGGGTGTTTCTCTTTCAACCAAAATCTCTTTGGCTTTTAACGTTTCCACATATTCAGAACTATCGATAGAGCGCGTAAACAGCTTAAAACCCAATTCTAGTACCGTAAGTGGTGGAAAGGGCTTCATAATACACAGGTCAATCATTCCATCGGTCATGCTGGCCTTAGGGGCAATAAAGGCATTGTTGCCATACTGAGAAGAGTTGGCAAAAGTCACTAAAAATGCATTTTCATCCATCTTTTTACCATCGGCAGTAATGGAATAGTGTTGCGATTTATAGTTTTTAAACTCATTAATTGTCATATTAAAATAAGTAGAAAAACCTCTCTTTCCGTGTTTATTTTCAGCAAAGAGCTTGCCAATGTGTGCATCGAAACCAACTCCTGACGCATTTATGAAAGGCATATCGTTTAGACGACAAGTGTCTATTCGTTTAACATAAGCTTTATTGAGCATTTTCACTGCTTGGACTATTTGCATAGGAATGCGGTTGTGCCTTGCTAAGCCATTGCCGGAACCTTGAGGTAATATGCCCAAATTGAATTCAGTTCCTATCAGTGCTTTAGCTACTTCATTTACAGTACCGTCTCCGCCTACAGCGATAAAATCAGTAAACCCATCTTTTATACCATTTTGAGCCAAAAGAGTGGCATGTTCAGGACCTTCGGTATATACTATTTTATAGTTTTTATCTAAAAGCTCTTTTTTCAACAACTCAGGCAGGAAATCTTTATTTTTTCCACCTGAAATAGGATTTACTATGAATAAACGCATTTTTATCAAAATTCATTAATTTAACCAAACGAATAAACGCAGCGCAAAGATATATAGTTTCAGAGAGTAGTCGTTAATAAATATTATCTACTGTGTTATTTTTTGATTTTTTACCAATATTCACTCTATGTGCACAATTGTATGTTTTTTTAAGATAATTTTATGCCACAATAGTACTTTCAATGAAAATAGCAGTTTTCGGCCGTCAATTCAAAGAAGATGCTTCTCCTTTTATCAAAGAGATGTTTGAAGAATTGCACCTGAGGGGCATAGAAATAGCCGTACACGAATCTTTTGAACAATACCTTTCAAAAAAAAAGATTAAAACCTATTCAAAAGAGTTTTTTACTGCCGACCAGCCTTTCACATCAGCAGACTTTGTGTTTAGCATAGGCGGTGATGGCACTTTTTTAGAATCCGTGACTTATGTAAAAGACAAACAAATCCCTATGCTGGGTATCAATGTAGGTCGATTGGGTTTTTTGGCCATAACACCCAAGCAAAAAATCAAAGAAGACATCAATGCCTTACTAGAAGGAAAGTATGAAGTTGAAGATCGCTCATTGGTACATTTAGATACCGATGAAGATGTATTTGAGGGACTAAACTTTGGCTTAAACGAGTTCTGTATTCAAAAAAAGGACTCTTCTACCATGATATTGGTACATACTTTTCTGGATGACACTTTTTTAAATTCCTATTGGGCCGATGGACTGATTGTAGCAACGCCAACCGGTTCTACAGCTTATGCACTTAGTTGCGGAGGGCCTGTGCTAATGCCCACTGCAAACAATTTTGTCATTACACCCATAAGCCCACACAATTTGAACGTACGCCCCTTGGTAATTTCAGATAAAAGCAAGCTTTCTTTTAAGGTAGAAGGGCGGAGCAAAAACTTCTTAGTGAGTTTGGATTCGCGTTCAAAAACGGTGAGTGCTGCTGCCGGATTCAGTATAAGGAAAGAAGATTTTAATGTAAAACTGGTGAGAATGGAGTATTACAACTTCTTGGACACATTGCGTTCTAAACTCAGTTGGGGTCAAGACATCAGAAACTAAACTCTGCTTGGTACATATCCCTAAAAATCCAGCTTAGCAGCCATTCTCTTGAGTTCTATTTCGGCTGCTTTGGCCGAGAACTGGAGGTTTACTATGCCATAGGCTGCGTTTTCAAAGCTTTGTTGGGCCATTTTCACATCTACTATGGTGGCCTGACGAAGCTCAAATTTTTTGGTAATCAGCTCCAGCAGCTGCAGCGCAATTTTGTAGTTTTCTTGGGCCAAATCGAGCTGTTGTTTAGACGATTGGTAGGCTTCCCAAAGTTTTGCGGCATTGGTTTTGTAGGTGAGTTCTACCGATTTCTTGCGTATTTCCGATGATTGGGCGGCCACTTTGGCCGATTGTTCTTGCCTTTTAAAACTATTTCCGTTGTAGATGGGCAAATTGAGGGTGAGGTTCACGAATGGCCCTTGGGTTTGGTTGAGGAGGAAAAAACCACCACTGGCCACGTTTCTGTTATAATTATAGCCCCCGTTGAGTCTGAGTGTAGGATAGCGCTGTGAGGCTGTTTCTTTCACCAGTTGTTCACTTATTTTTGTATTGAGCACCGCGGCAAGCATTTCAGGATTGTTTTTAAAATAGCTTTCCAGACTGTCTAGCTTTAGATTGGGGTCTATGGAAATGGAGTCGTTTATCGAGATTTCTTGCTCCAACGTAGGATTTACGAGTGCCTTGAAGTCTTGATAGGCCTGTTTCACGGCTGTTTGTTGGGTAATGAGGCTCTGTTTGAGGCTGTTCACATCTACTTCTGCTTGAAAGAGCAAGGCATTGTTGCTCACGCCCAGTTTCAACTGTTGGTTTACAATATCGAGTTTCGATGTGGCTGCCTCTATGGATTTTTCTAATGTTTTGAGGTACGATTGCTGCCTCACGATGTCATAGTAAGCAATGGCTACGGCTGCAATGGTGTTTTGAATTTGCAGATTGAGCTGTTCTTTGTTTTGTTCTTCGAGCAAATTGAGGCGTTTTTTCGTAGCCACTACACGCATTCCATTGAATAAAACCAAACTACCCGTTACATTAAAAGCCAAGGTGTTTGCAGTAGCACCATTGGCCACACGGGTGTTGGTGGCGCCCCCCGCCCCTGCTGTTTCTTGCCTGATGTCCTGTATTTGCTGTTGGTCGGAGGCAGTGCCGTTGATGGAAGGCAGTCCGCCTGCCATTCCGTAGCTATTGTTGGTTTGCGCTATCTCCACATTGTTTTTGGCCAATTGGATATCATAATTGTTTTTCAGCGCCATATTCACAGCCACGGCTAGTGAAATAGTGTCTTGTGCCTGAGATACCTGAAAACACATCAGCATCCCTAAAAAAGAAAAAATATAAGCCAAAAATCCTTTACTCATGTGTTGATTTTTTGTGTTTTGAAATGTAGCTGTACACTCCGGGGATCACGAACAATGTCAAGATAAGCGAGAACATAATTCCACCCACAATCACTATTCCAAGCGATTTTCTACTTGTAGAAGCAGCACCTAAACTCATGGCGATGGGCAATGCACCCAAGGCAGTGGCCAAACTGGTCATTAATATAGGCCGCAAACGCTGTGTGGCAGCTTCTGTCACAGCTGCTAGCGTATTCATGCCTTCCTCAGCTTTTTGATTGGCAAATTCCACTATCAAAATGCCATTTTTGGTAACCAAGCCGATGAGCATAATCATCCCAATTTGAGAGAAAATATTGATGGTTTGCTTAAATACCCAAAGGCTCAACAAAGCCCCTGCGATGGCCAACGGCACGGTGAGCATGATGATGAAAGGGTCTTTAAAACTCTCGAACTGCGCTGCCAAAACCAAATAAATAAGCACCAAGGCCAATAAAAAGGCAAAAGTAGTGTTTGAAGAACTCTCGCTGTAGTCTCGCGAAGCTCCACCCAAAGAGGTGTTGAAAGACTCGTCAAGCAACTTATCGGCAATGGCTTTCATGGCTTCCACGCCATCGCCTATGGTTTTTCCTTCGGCCAGTGAAGCGGAAACGGTGGCCGATTTGTATCTATTGTAATGATAAAGTGCGGGAGGGCTACTCGATTCTTCAATATTTATGACAGAGATTAATGGAATGCTCTCACCCCTTTTGTTGCGCACATAGAGTTTTTCAATGTCCACGGGGCTTGACCTGTCTTCTCGTTCCACTTGGGCTATCACCTGGTATTGCATACCATTCATGATGAAATAGGCCATGCGCCTGCCACTGAAAGCAGCCTGTATGGTCTCTGAAACATCAGCAGTCGTCAGCCCAAGGTCTTTTGCTTTTATTCTATCTACAGTAATAATAATTTCAGGCTTATTGAATTTGAGGTTTATATCTACATTTTGAAAAGTCTTGTCTTTGCGGGCTTCTTCCAAAAATGTAGGCAATACCTCTTTTATCTTATTAAAATCAAGATTTTGAACAATAAACTGCACCGGCAAAGAAGAACGTGCCCCTATGCCTACAGAAATAGTTTGTTCTTGAACCGCGAAAATGCGAGCATTATTGAATCTTTTGAGCTTCTTGTTCAGCTCTTGGGTGATTTCATCTTGCGAGCGTTTCCTTTCAGAGGCGGGAATTAAGCCCACACGAGCAAAACCCGAATTAAAAGCATTTGCAGAAGAAAATCCCGGCACGGCATTGAACACAAATTCTTTTTCGGGGATAGAGTCATGGAGAAATTCGGTGAGTTTATCTGCTAGATTTCTAGTGAACTCAAAACTAGCACCTTCCGCAGCTGTGAATGTAAAACGAATAGAGTTTTTATCTTCCAAAGGAGCCAGCTCGCTTTGTAAATTTTTGAAAATAAAATAAGCCATGGCCATACACAGCCCAATGAATACCCAAGCCACCCAGCGGACTTTCAGAAACAGTTGCAACAAACGCATGTAGCCTGTTTCCATCGCTTCAAAAAAGGGCTCGGTTTTGGTATAAAACCAGCCGTGTTCGGCATTTTTGCGGTGCAACACCACGTTGAGCACCGGGGTGATGGTGAGCGACACCAAGGCTGAAATAAGCACAGCCGAGGCCACCACAACGCCAAACTCACGAAACAAGCTGCCCACAAAACCCTGCAAGAACATCACGGGAAGGAAGACCACTGCCAAAGTGATGGATGTAGAAATGACGGCAAAAAATATCTCTTTGCTTCCCTCCAAAGCCGCTTGCCTGATGCGAAGGCCATTTTCAAGTTTCCTGAAAATATTTTCAGTGACCACTATACCATCGTCTACCACAAGGCCTGTAGCCAACACGATTCCCAAAAGCGAGAGCACATTGATGGAAAATCCACACAAATACATGATAAAAAATGTGGCTACCAGCGAGATGGGTATATCTATGAGCGGGCGAACGGCTATGAGCCAATTTCTGAAAAACAAAAATATCACCAGCACCACCAAGCTAAACGATATGAGCAGTGTTTCCTCTACCTCTTCCAGCGATTTTCTGATGTTTCGGGTGTTGTCTATCAGCACATTAAACTCTATATCTGTTTTATTGCCCTGCTTTATCTCTTTCAATCTTTTATTAAATTCATTGGCTATCTCTATGTAATTGGCACCCGGTTGTGGCGTGAGGGTGAGGTTTACACAATAAAGACCATTGTATTTGGCACTTTGCATCAGGTTGTCGCCACTAAGCTCTACTTTGGCCACATCGCCCAAGCGCACGATGCCGTTGGCTTCTTGTAAAATGATTAAGTTTTTAAATTCATCTTCCGTGGTGAGCCTTCCCACAGAGCGAATGGTAAGTTCAGTGGTGTTTCCATAAATCTTTCCGGCTGGAAGCTCTATATTTTCTCTGCTCATGGCCGCAGAAATATCAGAAAAAGCCACGCCATAGCGGTTCATGGCATCGGGGTCGAGCCAAATACGCATGGCGTAGTTGATACCACGCACATTTACCGCACTCACGTCTTTGATAGTCTGAAATTTTTGTTGCAGCACATTGGTGGCATAGTCTGTAAGCTCTATGATACTTTTGGTAGGGCTTTGAATAACCATAAGTATAATAAAATCGCTATTAGCATCGGCCTTGCTCACCACGGGCGGTGCATCTATGTCTTGGGGAAGGCTGCGAAGGCTTTGGCTCACCTTGTCGCGCACATCGTTGGCTGCATCGTCCAGATTAATGCCTAAATTGAATTCGACCACGATATTGCTACTTCCTATTGAACTCGTGGAAGCGATGCTTTTAATGCCTTGTATACCATTTATCTGCTTTTCAAGCGGTTCTGTTATTTGGCTTTCAATGATGTCGGCATTGGCACCTGTGTATTGGGTAGAAACCGTAACAATCGGTGGGTCTATGGCCGGATAATCACGCACGGCCAAAAAAGTATAACCAACAATACCAAAAAGTACGATTGAGATATTGAGTACCGTAGCCAACACAGGCCTTTTCAAGGCTAATTCTGATATGTTCATGCCGCTACAGTGGTTTATTTAACTCCTCGATGGTTTTTACTTTTTTCACTTTCAGCTCGGCATTGGGCCTCACGAACAGCACGCCAGACACCACCACTGAATCGCCTTCACTAATGCCGCTCAACACTTCTACCAAACCCGTTTGGCGCTCTCCGGTGGTTATTTTTGTGAATACACCTTTGCCATTTTTGCATAAAATAATGGTCTTGGATTGGTCTTCGGGAATGATGGCATTGCCCGGAATCATGATGCTGCCTCCTCTGCCCGATTGTTTCACATATACTTTCACAAACGAGCCGGGGCTCGTCTTGCCCGATTGCAACAAGGACCTGATTTTAACATTGCGAGTAGTGGTGCTTACTTGTGGTTCTATGGCTATAATATTGGCTTTGAACCGTTTAGATAATTTTTCGTCAAGTGCTACTTCCACAGCTATCCCTTTGCGTATTTCTTTGGCATACCCTTCAGGAATGGTGAAATCAATTTTCAATTCATCTGTCTGTTGCAAGGTGGCTACGATGGTGGCGGGAGTCACATACGCCCCTGGACTAATTTGGCGCAAACCCACCGTGCCTGAAAATGGCGCTTTTATCACCGTTTTGTCCAGCATAGCCTTTGTGTAGGCCACGGTGGCTCGCAAAGTGGCCACTTGATTGGCAGCTGCGTCATAGTCAGACTGGTTCACCCCGTTGATAGACACCAATTGAGAAAGCCGTTTTTCGGTCTTTTCTGCCAAATTCAGTTGTTCTTGTTGCCCTTTCAGTTGCGCCTCGAGGTCGGCATTGTTTATTTTCACCAACACTTCGCCTTGCTTCACCATGCCACCTTCGGGGATATTGAGATATACCACTCTGCCACTCATCTCCGGGTGAAGCTCCACGTATTCCTTGGCCAAAACAGTGCCGTTGGCTTCTATTTCTTTGTTGAATGGCTGTTTAGAAGCGATTAAAACATCAACCAAAGTGGGTGGGGACAGTGTATTAGCTGTAGATAAAGATTCTTTTTTAGTGCATTGGAACAATGCCAAGCACCATAAAAACAAAAGTATGCGCATCATTTGTATCGTTTCTCAATAGTTATATTTCTATTGAGCAGTTTAGGTTTGTAAGCGTTGCAACGTCTATACTACAAAAATATTTTATTGTTTGTTCTATTCTTCAAATTTATTAGCCTTATTTTTAGTAAAATGGTACTATACCAAATTGATAAAAGATGATAAAAAAAGAGCTTTGGGCATCTGCCCAAAGCTCTTTTTTACTATATCAATAATTTATTATCCTGATTATTCTACCACTATCTTGAAGCTTGCAGAACCCTCGCTTGAAGAAACAAGTACTGTAAATATACCTGAATGTAAGCCTTCAACTTTATTTTCACCTGATGAAACTGCTTTGCTGTAAACCACTACACCTTGGCTGTTAAATATCGAAAGTGTACCTGTTGCAGGGGTTTTTACAAAGAAAGTACCACTGTTTGGAACAGGATAAACCGATACACCTTTTAGATTTCCAGTGTTAACGGTTGCACTTTCTTGATTGGTAACTTCAATTACTATGGTATTTGACACGCCTGAAGCATCGGCAGCAACAGCTGTAATGGTAACTACGCCATTGGCTTTTGCTGTGATAAGACCTGTATTTTCGTTAAATGAAACCACATTCGTATCACTCACTGTAATATTCAATGTTTTGTCCGAAGCATTGGCAGGCGATACAACAAATTCTAATTGAAGTGTTCCTGCTTTTTCTGAAATAGAAGCTGCACCATTTGCTCCTGAGATGGATATTGACGAAACAAGAACTTGGTTGGTGATAGTGATTACAAAAGCTCTTGAAATACCCGATGCATCAAGTGCAGAAGCTGTAACTGTAACTACTCCATCGCCTAAAGCTGCGACCAACCCTGATCCACTTACAGAAGCAAGAGCTGCATCGCTAACAGACCAAGATACAGATCTTACCGAAGCATTTCCGGGAGAAACCACTGCAGAGAACTGTATCGTTCCGCCTTGGGTAGATATTGTATTTTGTCCGCCTTGTGGCTGTATGACAATATTAGTGACCAACACTTGGTTAGTAACGGTGACAACAGATGTACCTCTAACTCCCGAACCATCTAACGCAGTGGCAGTAACTGTAACTACGCCATCTGCACGGGCTACTAATATGCCTGTACCTGAAATAGTAGCTATCAAATTATTACTTACAGACCAAGTGAAATTATTATTTGAAGCATTGGCAGGTAATACTTCAGCAGATAAAGCCAATACACCACCCTTGGTAGTAATACTACCCGTAGAAGGGCTAACTGTAATGCTAGACACGGCAACTTGATTCGTAATTTGGATAGCAGTTCTGCCTACTACTCCACTGGCATCTGTAGCAGAGGCTGTTACAGTGACAACTCCATCTGCTAAAGCCTTTAGTAAACCTGTACCACTAATTGTTGCTATAGATATGTCACTAACACTCCAAGTAATTGCCCTAAAAGAAGCATTTGCCGGCAACACCGTTGCGTTGATTTGTAAACTGCCTCCTCTGGTAGTTATAGAGCTTGCACCACCTTGACCCAATGCAGATATACTCGAAACCAATACTTGACCGGTGATTGTTAACGGTAATGAACCAACCACACCTGAGCCATCTGTGGCTGTGGCTGTAACGGTTACTACGCCATCGGATAAGCTTTGTAGAACACCGGCACCACTTATTGTTGCTACAGTCGGAGCATTTACAGACCATGTTACAGCTTTAATAGCTGCATCGGCAGGAAGAACGGTAGGAGTAAGTGTTAATGTAGCTCCTTTCACGGTAAGTACATTGATACCTTCGTTTACCGATAGGCTGATAGAAGAAACCCTCGTTTGACCACTCAACGTAACCACTTTGCTGTCAGAAAGCATTGAGCCGTCTTGAGTCATGGCAGTAACAGTTACTACTCCATTGCTTAATGCTGATAATAATCCCGCTCCACTAATGGTAGCTACAGATGTATTGCTCACACTCCATGAAACTGATTTGTTTTCTGCGTTGGCAGGTAGAACAGTTTCCGTAAATTGAAGGTTACCGCCAAAAGTAGTAAGCACATACTCAGGAGCAGAAATAGACACCGATGTTGCAATGATTTGACCCGATACTGTGACCATAGCAGCACCAACTACACTGGCAGCATCCAGCGACATGGCAGAAACCACCACTATTCCATTTGCACCACCTACAGCCTTAAGTTCTCCCGTACCACTAATGGTAGCCAAAGAAGTATTATCCACCATCCAAGAAACATTTTTATTTGAAGCATTGGCTGGAGCGACCGTAGCTGTCATTTGAGAAGTACCTTGGTAACTTGTGATATTTGCACCTGTTACAGAAATACTGCTTACTAACACTTGGCCTGTGACAGTAATGGTAGCTTCACCAAACACTTTTGAACCATCAGTTGCAGTGGCACGCACAGTAACCACTCCATCGGCTATCCCTAAAGCCTGCAATACACCTGTACCGCTAATGGTGGCAATATTTGAAGGCGAAGCCGACCAAACGTAATCTGTGTAAGTAGCATTGGCCGGAAGCACTGCCGCTTCCATTTGGAGACTTTCTTTATAGATAGGTATAGTAGTTAGACCACCTTGGCCTGTAACCACTATATTAGAAACCAAAGTAATTGCTTCATTCGCACCTAAAGTGGGATTCGTTAAGTTTCTTCTGTAACCATTTATATCTCTGTTAAGAAAATCATTTGTTGCATCTTCAAATCCATACAAAGTATTTAAACCTGGAACAGTAACAGGAACCCCTGTGACTGAAACAGAATTTGTAAGCATCAAATTAATATCTGTAGTAAATGGGATAGTGCCAAAACCTGACGTGTTTCTTTCAACTGTCAAGTTATGCATACTAAAAGAAGTTATGGTATACACTGGAGCTCTCAAATCTCCACCCGTAACTGCAATTCTATTAGAAATTGGTGATATCAAATTATAAAAGTTATTTCCTGACAAAGAAGAAAATACAGTAAGATATGAAGCTCCCGCAGGTGAATTGCCACTATTATTATTTGCAAATAAAGTTCCGGCCAAACTTGCTACTGTTACCTCTGTTGACATTAAATTGTTTGTAGCAATGATTTGATGGCCACCTCCCGTACTGGCAGTATAAAACAAAGCTGTGCTAGAGCTATTTTTTAAGTTGATTGAGTTATTAAATACTCTATAGAGATTATTTGAAGTATTTCCACCTAGCTGTATACCCCGCACTGCATAATAAGAATTATTGCTTCCGGCAGCAGCTGAAGGAGAAAGGGAATTAGGTGCATTCAGCTCCGCAACTTCATTATTGAATATAAAAGATTGATTTCCGGCTAAAGTACCTTCTACAAATAGTCCATTAACTTGAATATTTAGACCAGATGTCAAGTAATACAATGAATTGACTTTATTATTATAAACCCGAGAAGTACCTCTTATTCCCGTAACTCTTATCCCATTTAATTGAGTAGAATTAGGCACTGCACCGTTTATTACAGATGAATGAACGTAATTGTTTGCCACAACGGCATTTTGGTCGTTAATCAATTCAATGCCGGTAACAGAAAAATTTGACACTGAGTTTCCAAGAATCATATTTCCTGTACCTCTAGTAGCTCCCGTAGCATTATTAATTCTTATACCTGAACGAAAGCCACTTAAAGTATTATTTAGTATTACTATATTGTTTGCAGGAAGACTTTGTGCAGCGTTTAGGGCTCTAAAATGTATACCCGCAGCATTATCAGTACTGCTTAATTCGATGTCATTAGTGTTTTTAAGTGTATTAAATCCATTAAGGTAACAATCTTTGATTAAAATATTGTTACACGAAAGGTGTGGATATGACCACGCAATAATGCCATGTGATAAAGAATTATTTAATATACCAATTCTATTTTCGAAATTGATACCTACTATTGTATAAAAGCTTACGGCATCAAGCTTTAAAAATGCATCGCCACCTCTATTATTTCCTTGTATTTGAACTATGGTTGGTGGGGTGCTTCCTGTATATGAACGCCTAATAAGTACGGGTCTGTCGATTGCACCAGTAACTCTCATCCAGTTTTCAAAAAAATCAATATTATTGAATCTTTGCCCATCTTCGAAGATGAACTCGACACCGCCTGCTCCTACACCTCTATTATTCAAATCTATAAAAGCAGTACCTACACTGGTATAGTTTGTGCTAGATACGGGTAAAGCGTTATTTACAGTATAAGTCCCTGACATATTTCCTAATATGGTAGTCAACCCTGCCGGAAGAGGGGCAGAATTGGTATAGGTAACTCCAGAATAGACAAAGTCAAGTAAACTAAATCTAATTGTGTTTCCTATTGTAGCATTTTGCTTTATGTCATAGTACAACATAATACCAGCATTACCGGTCACGCTACCTGCACCACCATTTACATTGTTCGTAAAATTTGTAGTAAATTGGACTGTACTTCCTGAAATAGAAACGTTTGTAATAGAAACTACAAAAGCTGAGTTTACAATGTTAAAATCTTGGGTATTCGGAGCGTAAGAGGCGAAATTTAATCTAAAATTTTCTACATCATTTATATCAGTACCTTCATAATTAAAAGTAAATCGACTAAAGGTGGGAGATGCACCAGAACCTGCAGTTGTAGTAATTGCCATATTTACCCTTAAAGCTGCTTGGCCTTTTGTACCTTGACCAGCGGAGTCAAAAACCCTTAAAGCTGTATTTAAGTCCGCTGATGTATTCCTTATTTGTGTAACAGTGGTTACATTAAATATCTGCGCATTGGAATCTTGTATGCTAAATAGAATAGCACACACCGTCAGCATGATGCCGACTAGAAGTCGATTTTTTTTCATTTAGAGTAGAATTAGAGTTGAATAGATTAATTATAGTACAAATAAAACTTGTATTAATCATATTTACAAAAAATCTACTCCCAATGTTTTGATTTTTTTAACTAAATCACAATTACTTTTTTCTGAATAATAGTTTTGCCATTGCTAAATACTAGCATATATACCCCTGATTCTAATCCACTTAGCTCATTATGACCGAGCTCAAATTTTTGTTTAGTAAGTAATTTTCCCAAAGAGTTGTAAACTTCAACATTACCCATCCCTATTTCAGAAATAAACTTAATAATGCCATCATGGCTAGGATTTGAAACAATAGTAATACTGTTATCAACAGTAGCTTCTAGTTCTTTTCTGACTGTAGGGCATTGATGCATAGGGTCTAATATCTCAATATATCCGTTTGGACAATCCCTACAGGGAGAACTGATTCCAAAAGGAGTCTTTATGTGTGTAATTTTAGTACCACATGGAACCCAAAAATAATCTAAATCGTAGTTTGAGAATGCTCTCACCCCTACATAGCCATACCCATCAACAAATACTTCTGTTTCAGCCCAAGGGAAATTAGCTCCCTTTAAAAGTAATTTCTGACCTACAGATACACTATTATTAACTAAAGTATATGATTCATAGTCTAGAATATAATGAAATTCAGGCATAGTTAATTCTCCTCTGAAAAGAAAAGTGTCATTTTTTTTAACACCATTTGTAGCAAATAATATTACATCTCCAGTTAAATTATCTTCATTAGGTATCGTAACGTCAAAAGTTTCATAATATGTACCATGATAACCATCATCAAACGCAATATTCTCTGGATAGGCATAAAACATATCGCCATTAATATTTAGGAAACCCACAACACTTATTAAGTGAAAATTCATGCCCTGAAAATTTATTTTTGTATTTTTAAATCCATCGTTTCTATGCTTTTGCCAAACAACAAATTCATCTACATATAAAATCGGAGAATAACCAACTGCACTATAAAAATTGGTATTAAAGTATACATCATATTGAAGTATATTATTGGATTTAGGCATAATAAATGCACCCAAATTATTGCCAAAAATTGTATATGTACCTTCTTCCCATGTGCTAAATGTATGCACCCGATCTCCTAGCACAAGTTCACCCGAGTATTTTGCAGAATTTAAATATCTTCCATAAAAATAAACTAAATCGCCTTCTTTAGCAGGATTAGGAGAAAAGCCATCAATTACGGCTCCCCAAATACCAATCGGTATATTTTCATCAGACGAAATATTACATTGATTAATAGTACTAATTAAATTATTGCCATAAACATAATTGGTATAAGAGTGAGGATAATTATAATTTGGTATTGTGATAACATATTTATCAAAATTCAGCACTTCTCCGGTTGCTGTTGCTAAATCATATATATTTCCAGAACCATAGTTCCATGAATTATAATTATTTTTAATATTTACATAGCTAATCTTGTTAAGATTATTCCCAAAAATTGTCAATTCTTCATCAGGCCCAATATCAGTAGAGGAAATGCCTGTTATTGTTGGCATAATGTTCACATACACATTGTTTGATTTTCCATAGCTGTTTTCTAAATAAATATTTCCTTGTTTGAAAACACCAGTTACAGTAACTACACTCATAGTAAAATCGAGTTTTTGAACATTTGTAAGTGCCAAATCTCCAATTTTAATTTTATCGAGAGAAGTGAGGTAGTTTCCTACCACTGTAACAATACTATTATTACAAAAAGTACCAAGTAGAGTGGTAATAAGCGGTTTTTGTATATTTACTCCAGTGGTAGTAATTGAATTTCCATAGCATCCATTGTTTTTAACCAATATAGGCCCTGATTTGACTCCACTTGGAACGATAGCTACTAAAGTTTTCGGATTAATAAAATACGTAATAGAGCCTAAATTTTGATTTCCGCCCACAGAATTGGTAAACATAATTTGGTCGGTAGACCTAAAATTGATTCCCAATACTGTGATTTCTTGTTCTACACTGGTGTTGGGATTAACTATTGATGTGATGGTAGGTTTAATAAATATTGGGGTATTCCAAACACCATTCCCATAGCTATTTTGCAATGATAAACTCCCTGAATTTAGATTGGAAGGCACAGTAAATAACACTAAATAGGGATTATCGGCAAAGGAGGCGATGGTTGTATTATCTATTTTTAGCACAGAATTAAACAAACCAATCCCATTCACGGAAATCACATCACCATAACAAGCAGATGTATTACTTATTCCAGTTAAAGTAGGTGTCGCAAATTGGTATGTAAATGGCTCACTATTACCACCGCACTCATTTCTTGCTATCATTTGGCTATTTACCCCCCCCGAAGGAACGGTAAAAACGAATAAATCACTATTTATTCTTTGTATATATCCTACATCTATTCTTTGAGAAGCAGCTCCTCCAATTGTTAATTTGTTTACACTGGAAAGGTTCTGACCAAAAACACTACAAACAGCACCTACATAAATTTTTTGTGGGGCAATAGAGGAAATTAATGGCTTAGTTTTAAATGTCCCGGTTATGGAGGTAGCTCCGCATTGATTGCTAGTTACAACTATGTTGTTTGCAAACACATTTGAAGGAATTGTAGAAACCAACAATGTATTAGATTTTAAAAATTGTGACTGATTTGTAGTAGTGCTTGCATTTATATCGAAAAAACTTAACTGAGAAGTTTCATTCAAATATTGACCAGACAAAGTGATTGTCTGCTCACCCAATAAAGGAGAACAGTCAGTAGCCAATCCGGTAATTGTAGGGATGGGTCTGAGAAGGATAGGCATATCATTACTGTAGACTTCACATCTATTTGTGTCATTTTTAAAAAATGCTCTTAATCTTTTGTTGTTTAAATGATAAGAAGAAGATGATACTGTTAAATTGTAGGAATTATCTCCTCGAAACAATTCATTTTCTGTAATGTTTTCCCACTGATTAGACTCATTCAAGATTTGCCACCTAAGATTATAGCCGTTAAATGTTTTAATATTTTTATCTAGAGACAATAACCCTAAATCATTGGAGCATTTGGGAAAAGAGTAATTTGTTGTTAAAATAGGTGGGAAATTAATTTGGAAAATTTGGGTATAATTTCTATGAAGATTAATAATATCAATTTTATTACTGTAAGGGGCACTCACAACAGTAAAATTCATACTATATCTGCCTACCTCTCTTCCCCCGCTCCTCCAAACTGCTATCAATTTAAATCCGTCAGAATTTGATGTTGGTATTTGATAGTCAAAGTATTCAGCATCTGCGAGGTAATTTTCTAGTTTAGATTTAAATGAGTTTTCATTTAATCCTAGTAGTTGAAGCTTTCCCCAACTTCCTATTAATCTAAAGTTAGAATAATTATATCTACTTTCTCTATAAAAAACATCAAACACATTCTGTTGATTGGAACTACTAAACAGAAGACCCTTTGGGTTATTATTAGTTTCAACAAGCCAATTAATTTGAATTTCGTCACCAGTTATTGTGTTTACATCGATATTTAAGGGATTTCCTTGACAAATTTGTTTATTTATATTAATTGTTTCAATTTGATTATTGTTATAAGTAGTATCTGATTTATCAATAGAAAAAGATTTCACAACAAATTTTAATTCTTCTGTAAATTGTGTTCTGTATACAACTAATTTGGTAGGCTCTGTAAAGTATGTTTTATTATTTTTTGTATCGGTATATTTAAGTCTCCAATAAGAATTATTTGTACTCAAGTTTAAACTTGTAAGGCTTAAAGTATGGGTGCTAACCCCCATTATGGTGGTAGAATTTTGTATATCTAACCATTCGCCTGTTATTGATTTATTTTGCCATTGGTATTGAAATCTGTTGGAATATGAAACACTATACCTAGGAGTAATAATAGAATTTTCTCCCTCATACGCCCCAATTACTGTTGGAAGAGATACTCTATTCGGAACTAAATTAATTTGAACATCTTTAGAAACAGATTTAATGCCATAAGAATCATGTACTGAAATAAATAATGAATTGGGGTTGTCTTTCCTTATGCCATTAATTGTAATACTGAAAATACCATTATTAATTTGACCATAGCTACGTGTGATGTTTGACAAATAATATCCATTATAGTAGCTTCCGTATCCAGTAATATCATACCAATTCTTAAAATCATTATGTAAATTAGACTGTAATAATACATGTGCATTTTTGATTCTATTTGTGTCTCCATATAATTTAAAATCTATCACAATAGTATCTCCTAATGTATAATTCAGGCTTTGTCCATTTTCAATATTAATAGGGGGGATATTTTTTAAATTATAAGTATTACTCGTATCTACTCCACATATATTATCTGAAATTATCATTCTGTACTTTGAAGTGAGAACGGTCTCGTTAATCTCATCGAAGTAGAATTTGTAAGGATTAAAAGACAAATCAAAATAAGGGTTAAAAAAATTATACACAGAAATGTTACCCGATTGAAATTCATCATTAATATCCTGCCAAGCAGAATTATTAGGCGTTTTTATTTGCCATTTTAATGATTCATAGAAATGTAGTTTATAAAATTCGTACGTTTCATTATCCAACATTAGCCATTTGAAAAAATATTTATCTCGGTTTATTGGGTCCTCATTTTCGTAATTGTAAGTATTTAGATTTGCTATGTAAAAAGTATCATTAGTTATAGTTGAAAAAACTCTAGGATCGTATTTATAAGTATCGATATATTGGTGTTCGTATATACTATATGAACCAGAAAATATACAATCGCTATTATTACAAATTTTTAGTCTCACCTTTGGATTAATATACGTATAGCTATCGTCTTTACGCTTAATAGTTGGTATCTTGGGAATAAATTCATAATTCTCATTTTGTTCATACATGATAGGTGAAAAGCTAATCTTATTTGTGTTGTAGCCTGAACAAAAATCTAAAATAAAATTATTATGATTAATCGTTCTGTAGTCGTCATTTTCAATTTCCGAAATTTGCCACTCATATGTAGTGCCTAATGTTGTTGTTGTTATAATTTTTATTGTTGGTCTACCAATCCCATTTTTCCCTACACATTGAGTTTTACTACTAGGTTGAGATATAATTACTGGTGTTTGAGAGTTTGCTGTAATTACAAATAAAATGATTAATTGGCTGAATATAATTTTTCTCATAAATTTTTAGTATCGTGTTATTTCATACTAAACAAATTTATAAGATAATATTAATATCACCAAAATATAACTTTAAAATAATAAAAAAAAGAATAAATTATAACTTATATAATAGATTGTGATAAGTACATGTTTCTACATTTTAAATAAGATGCTCGAAAACACTTTTTGGGTATTTCTTCCTTAGAAATATTAGGGTATAAAATACTAGTATAAAAACCCATAAATTATTATCTTTAGACTTTGCCAAATAAACTTTTCTCCCATTAAAACGCTTGTTTGTTTGAAAACGTAAACGTATTTGTATATGGTAACATTTCTTCGAGTATTTTTAATAGGTGTTTGGTGTTGGATGGTGTTTATAGTGGTTTCTACCAGTTTTGAGAGCAATCTTTTTAAAGAATGGGCATTTTTATCGTCTATTCCATGGATGAGGGCTACACTATGGGATTTTTACGGGAATGTACTTGTCATATATGTTTGGCTTTGCTACAAAGAACGCCAAGTGTTTAAATGTTTGATCTGGGCTGTATTGTTTTTTTGCTTGGGGAGCATAGCGACCATTGGCTACCTCATTTGGCAACTTTTTAAAGTAAACAAAAACGACTCCCTTAGTAAAGTGTTTTTAGCTTAAATTTTTAAGACGCTTTATGTCGTGATTGATTTTTATTCCTATTTTCGTAGATATTTTATCAAACTATATCTATTACTATTTCTATATCATGCTAAGAACTACTACAATGGTTGCGGTATTGCTCACAAATATTGTTGCCTATACCCAACAAAAACTTTTTTTAAACAAAGACTGGAAATTTTCTCAAGCAAGAACCGAGAATTGGTTTTCAGCCACAGTGCCCGGCTCTGTGCACCAAGACCTGATAGCGAATAAAATAATTGAAGACCCTTTTTATTTCGATAACGAACTGAAACAATATTGGATAGAAAAAACCGATTGGGAATACGAAACCACATTTAATGTGTCGACCGATGTTTTGAAAAACAATCGCGTAAATATCGTTTTTGAAGGGCTGGATACCTATGCAGAAGTTTTTTTGAATGGCGAAAAAGTATTAAACACTAATAATATGTTTATTGCCTACGAAAAAGAGGTAAAAAAACACTTAAAGCAAGGTGAAAACACACTAAAAGTATATTTCCACTCGGCTACCAAAATAAACACAGAAAAAGCTGCCAAACACCCTTATCCTGTTCCGGCTGTGAACGAATATGCGCTACCCCAACAAAGGTACAGTGTATATTCACGAAAAGCACCTTATCATTTTGGCTGGGATTGGGGTCCAAGAATGGTCACTGCCGGTATTTGGAGACCTGTATATTTACAATTTTGGAACGATGCCAAAATCTTATCTAATTTCCATCAACTGGAAACCCTCAATACTACAAAGGCAGATTATAAAACTTTTTGTGAAATAGAAACAGAAAAGGCAGGTAACTATGTGCTGGAAACTTGGGTAAATAACAAAAAAGCAGCTGAACAAAAGCTAAATTTAGCAAAAGGAATAAACAATATATCGAGCACATTTTCTATTAAAAATCCTGTACAGTGGTGGTGTGCAGGTTTGGGCAGCCAAACACTCTACACCGTGACTTCGACCCTTACATTTAATAAACAAAAAATAGCCTCAGACACAAAAAAAATAGGTGTACGCACAGTAGAAGTGGTGCAAGAGGCTGATAGCGAACCGGGAAAGACTTTCAAAATAAGGTTGAATGGAGTAGATGTGTTTATGAAAGGCTCAAACTACATTCCGCCCGATAACTTAAATCCAAGAGTGGGTGTAGAACACTATCGAAAAATAATCAAAGCTACAGTAGATGCCAACATGAATATGCTTCGTGTGTGGGGAGGGGCTGTGTATGAAGACGATGCTTTTTATGAGCTTTGCGATGAATATGGAGTATTGATATGGCAAGATTTTATGTTTGCTTGTGCCATGACTCCGGGCGATTCGGCACATTTGAACAACCTTCAAAAAGAGTTTGATTACAATGTGAAGCGGCTTCGCCAGCACCCAAGCATGGCTCTGTGGTGTGGAAACAATGAAAATATGGAAGGCTGGTTTCTGAGAGGTTGGGGGAAAAAGTATGGTGTTAAACCACAAGATTCTTTAAAATTGATGGAAACTTACAAAACTATTTTTTATGATATGATACCCAATACCATCAAAAAATACGATTCAAAACGATTCTATTGGCCTTGTTCTCCCGGAAGTGAATACCAAATAAGCAAGAGTAATAGCATATCGGGCGATGTACATAATTGGTGGATATGGTTTGGCAAAGCTACTTTTAAAGACATAGCCACCGACAAAAGGCGGTTTGTGAGCGAATATGGTTTACAATCGTATCCTGAGATAAAAACACTTAAATCATTTGCCCGCCCACAAGACACTACTTTTGACTGCTACATTTACGATTTGCGCCAAAGAAGTGAACTTACGTGGAGTACTACTCCAGCAGGTGCCAATCTTTCTAATGGCAATGAAATGATCAAAGACTATATAGAAATGTATTACAAAAACCCGAAAAATTTTCAAAGTTTTGTGTACTTGAGTCAGCTAATGCAAGCCGAAGGACTTAAACAAATCACCGAAGGGCACAGAAGTATGAAACCTTATTGTTGGGGAAGCCTGTATTGGCAAATTGACGATTGTTGGCCTACCATTTCTTGGTCGTCAATCGATTACTTTTACAGATGGAAGGCTGCACACTATTTTTTGAAAAAAGCCAATGCACCGCTTATGGTAAATAGTGTGGTAGACGACCAATCGAAAAAAGTACAAATTAAAGTCGTTAACGACCATTTAAAGTCGAAAGTAGCCACATTAAACTACAAATTATCGGATTTCAACGGCAAAGAAATCGTTTCTAAGTCTATACTGGTAAATATAAAACCCAACTCTTCTGAAACATTTGTAGAAACAGAGATAAACGATTTGTTGCAAGGGGCAGACAAACAATTTGTATTTCTAAGTACAGAACTCATAGTGGCCAATGAAGCTGTTTCAGACCATATTTTATACTTTGATTTGCCCAAAAATTTAAAATTACCCACTGCCCATATCAGTAAAACCATTGTACCAAACGGCAATGGAGTAAACATTACTTTAAGTAGTGACAGATTGGCTAAAAATGTGTATTTAAGTTTGGATGAGGTTGAAGGATTTTTTAGCGATAACTTTTTGGATATTAAACCAGGAGAAGAAGTAACTGTGAACTTTTCTGGAAATATTTCAGCCTCGGATTTCGATAAAAAAGTAAAAATCATTCAATTGGCCGATACCTATTAACTTTAGGCTCTTTTTACAGCAAAAAATGAACAATCTGCGAAAATCACTTCTTTGCAGATTGTTCGTTATCATATTTTATTATATAGGTATCATATCCAAGGTATTCCAAGTGATTTTTTGCTCTTATAGCCTGACGTTCGCGGTCAAAATCGCCAATTAAGACTTTATGAATTTTGAAATTTCGGGTAAACTCGTATTTCTTGTTCATTTTTTCAGTCATACCCACTTGAATACATATTTCGTCATATCCATCTTTGATGAGTTTTTTGCAAATCAAATCCACATTGGTAATGTTTTCAAATGCCCCCACATAGACCCCATATCCTTTTGGATTGATAAGAGACCCTTTGGGGCTGTATGTTAACACTTTCCCTTCGGGCGGTGTAGGCAAGTCGGGCACAAGCCTTCTTCTGCGACCAATCACATCCACATCATCAAGATTGGCCTTGGGCAATGGCACTATTTCCTCCGGTTTGTAAGTGATGTCTATTTTTCCTTTGCTATCTTCCAGCTCGTAGTATACATCATATTTTACTTTCGATTTAAGATTTTTGAATAAAAAAGTACCGTCTTTCTCGGGCTTTTTAAAGTTTACAATTTTCTTTTTGTTATTTACTAAATAGAGGGTCACATCTTGCATTTTATTGAGGGTGTCTTTGAGTATCACTTTGCCCCTGAGATTATGCCTAAGTTTTTCATAAAATTTATCCTCTTCGCTCACCAGTGTGTCTGCCTCCTTGGAAAGTGTATAAGTAAATCGTTGAGAGATATACTTATAATTATCAACAAATGCATAATTCAATGTGGTATTACTGTTCACGTCCGGTGCCTTGTAAATAACTTCGTATTTCTTATGAAATAGTCTTTTAAAATAAAACTTTTCATTTTTTTGAGGTTCGTATTTATTAATCATTTTGCGTGTAGTATCGCAAAGAAAAGCAGCTATATCGTAGTTGTTGTTCAACATTTTGTTGTTTGAAGCCAAAAACAAGGGCGAAGACTTGTACACAAAACTCATATCGATGGTATCTGAAATGATTACGTTTCCTTCAATATTATAATAAAGCGAATCGTGGATAGTACCATCTTCGTTGTATTGCATAAGTGTGTGTACCGATGGATCAGGAAATTTGTATTTGAAATTGGCTGAAGTACAAGGCTTTTCAAGTACAAAAGTGAGATCATAAATCCCGTTTTGAATATCACTGAAAACGATTTTCCCCTCGGGCGTAGATTCGGCTCTGGCAATGATATCACCTTTTTCATCATAAAGATAGCAAACTACTTTGCAAGGGTCTTGCACCGTTTCTTCTGCTATGAGCTCATGTGCTCCTACTTCGAGCCTAATATTGTGTTTCATTCCCTCGCGCAGCTGTATGTCAAACACACCTTCGCGCACTAGCATGCCTTGCTTCAAAAAATCTTCGGGGACTGACAAAGCTATGAGCGGATCGGGTATGGGAATCATTGCAGTGTCAACATAAGGTGGTTTGGGCTTCATCAATTGTATGTTCACTCCTCCCCTACCTGTAATGTAGTCCATGCGCCCTCTATGTACTGGGAACTCTTCACGCAAGGCACCTTGTCCACCCAACACAGGATTGACTTGTGCTTGTAAAAACACACTATACTTTCTGTCAATTTTATATTGAACGCCTGCTGAAAAATAAGGCGAAAAACCCGGACCGTAAAAAACAGACTTTTGTGGTATTCTTTTTTCAAATTTTAAAGGCTCACCAAAATCTATATCGGTACTCCCCTCTTCGGGTATAAACTCCTCATTGTGAGCTTCTTGGAAGTAGAAACCTATAGGAAGGCCTATTCCCAAACCTACGTAAGGATTGAGTTTTTTTCGCCTGTCCCTCAACAAAAACTTTCCCCCTAAGGAAAAGGTGTTGATATTTAAAAAATAATATTGCTGCCAAGATAATAGTGTAGCGTATTCACCATGTGCCATTAATCTGGGGTAAAATTTCATAGGATAATATGCGCCTATGCCTGCTAAAATGGGTGGGAAAAAACTAGAGTAAAGATTAGTACGATTCCCATACTGGTCGAAGCTGCTATTGCCCGGAATGAATCCCACACCTGCAAAAGGGCTAATGATTACCTTCCTGTCGTATTTTTTTGCGTATTTTTGGGGCTTAGGGCCAATACCTGTTACTTGTGCCTTTGAAATCGACACAAATGAAAGCATAATTAACAGTAAAAATAAAACTCTGTTCAAGGCTTTAGGCATGTAAGATATAAAACAGGTATTCAAAGTTAGTCAAAAATATTGTCACTTCGCTTTTGGTTTCGAAATAAATAGATTGGCTGATATAAAAAATATACACACTCAAACATTATTCATAAATAAAACAAATAGAGTACATGACATTAGTCACAGAATCGGCCGGAAAATATACTTCATTGGAGCAAATGAGCATCAAAGAATTATTGGTAAACATAAACAATGAAGACAAAACAGTGCCTTTTGCCATAGAAAAAGCTTTGCCTCAAATAGAAAAATTGGTAGAAGCTGCTGTAGTGCAAATGAAAGCGGGCGGAAGACTTTTTTATATAGGAGCCGGCACAAGTGGGCGACTTGGGGTAGTAGATGCCTCTGAATGTCCGCCCACTTATGGTGTACCTTTTGATATGGTAATAGGCATAATAGCCGGGGGCGATGGTGCAATAAGAAAAGCAGTGGAATTTGCCGAAGACAACGCTGAGCAAGCTTGGAAAGATTTGAACGCATATCACATCAACAAAAATGATTTTGTAATAGGTATAGCCGCATCGGGCAAAACGCCCTATGTGGCAGGCGGACTGACGGAGTGCAACAAGCATGGAATTCGTACAGGTTCTATCTCATGTAATCCAAATTCGCTAATTTCTACCATTGCAAACTACCCTATTGAAGTAGTGACAGGACCTGAGTTTGTGACAGGAAGCACACGAATGAAGGCAGGCACAGCTCAAAAATTGGTACTAAACATGATATCAACCTCTATTATGATACAACTTGGCAAGGTGAAAGGCAATAAAATGGTAGACATGCAGCTCACCAACCATAAACTTGTTGATAGAGGCGTTAAAATGGTGATGGATGAGCTAAATATATCCGAAGAAACAGCTAAAGAACTGTTGATAAAGCATGGAAGTGTACGAAAAGCAGTGGATGGCTTTAAAAAGTAATTATTATATTTTTATTGGAGCTTTTTCAGAAAAATTATGTGTCCCAAGAACTCGTTCAATGTTATGTTCCGACACGTTTTTATCATTTTTTCTTATTTCTTTTAAACTAGGAAAATTGGGGTCGAAGGGAACATCCTTTAAAAAATTATATTTTTTCAAATTTTTAGGCAATACATCACCAAGCAAAACTACTTTGGGTACTTCTGAAGTTTCTTTTATTTCTATCGTTACCTCTTTGCCATACCATTCCTTAGGTAAATCTATGGTATGGTTCTCTTCTGTAGGTATAAAATTGATTAACATGATTATCAAATTTTAATTAAAAATATTAAAAAACGTAAATTAAAACAACAGGACTTTTGCACAAAGCTTTTTTATTTAGACTTTTTCTAATTAAGACTTGCATTATACAGAATCCATTATTTGATTTGCATTGTTTTTAATTAGTCTAAATAATATTAATATATGAAAATATCAATCTATACCTGTTTAATTTATTTATTATCAATTGCTTATGGAGTAGCCGGAAATGAATTTAACAACACAGACAACAACAAAGGCACCGTAAAAGGGAAAATACTAACAGCCGACAATAAACCTGCCGAATTTGTAAATGTGGTATTGAAAGACACCAAATACGCAGCCATTACCAATGAAAAAGGAGAATACAGCATCAAAGCTCCTGAAGGAAAATACCAATTGATGGTAACGATGGTTGGAAGCCAATCGGAAGAAACCGTGATTGAGATAAAAGCCGGACAAAGCATTGAAATAGCGGCTTTAAATTTAAAAGAAACATCGCAGCAACTCAATGAGGTGTTGGTGTCGCAGCGAAAAGAAGTAAGCTACGTGGACAAATTACCTGCTCAAACCTCTCGCATGGGGCTTGAATCGAGAGACAATCCACAATCGGTACAGGTTTTGACTAAAGATATATTAGACGACAGGCAAATTCATACCGTAAACGAGGCCACAAGGGTAATGGTGGGCGTAAATGCCTTTTCTTCATCAGAATACACCGACTATGTGATGCGTGGATTCAGAACCAATCCCGGAAATTTTGCTTACAACAGCATCAGAGGCGATTTTTATTTGTTTGACCAAGCCACTCGTACTTACAATATTGAAAAAATAGAAGCCATTAAAGGCCCAGCCTCGGTTTTATTCAGTGCAGGGAATCCGGGTGGTGTAATAAACCATATCACCAAAAGAGCGCAAGCCAAGGTATGAAGTGCAATACACTTTTGGAAGTTTCGACCAACACCGAGTGATGGCAGATGCTACCAGTGCCATTACCAAAGATAAAAAGCTGAAATACAGGCTGGTAGTGGGCTACGAAAACACCGGAATGCTCGACAAAAACCAAAAAATTCAGAATATTTTTCTCGCTCCTCAACTTCAATACGATTTCTCGGATAAAACTTCTGTAAACTATGAGTTGAACTACAGCAACGATAACCGAACGATGGGTTTTCAACGTGGCGTACCTGCTTTGCAACTGCCCGATGGCACTTGGGATGTACGCAGATTTCCAAGAAACACCTCAATGATAGACCCCAACGGTTTTAGCAATACACGCACACTCTCCAATCAGCTGATGTTTACGCATAAATTTTCCGATGATGTAAAATTCACCTTATTGGCACGCTCTACGCATAGCCAACAAACCCAAGTGGACCTAGGACCGGGTCAATTTAGCACAGGAGCGATAAACGATTCTATGATTTTGACTAATAACTACGGCAAAGACCGTCCGTTTGCTTACCAAGTAAGTGCTTTTGCAAACATTAAAAAGTCATTGTTCAACATTGAAAACAATGTAGTGATAGGTGGCGATTTCAGCTATTCATATAGAAACTATGTGTATGGAAGCTTGGATTCTAGAGTAATCAATATAAATAATCCTCAATTTGGTTGGGGGATTTACAACTACAACGATGCTATGAATCAAGGAAGAGCGCAAGAATATACATTCGGACTTCCTTATGCTGCCAACGAATATACAAGATTGGCTGCCCTGTATATTCAAGACCAAATCAAAATCTCTGAACAATTTAAACTACTACTTGGTGGTAGGATAGAAAGTCACCGGTTCAGACAAAATTTTGTAAATCCTTTCCGAAACGATAGCGTGATAGCAAGAGACACGCTCACGGCCATAGCACCAGTGCCTAGAGTAGGCATTGTATATCAGCCACTTGCAAGTATATCGATCTATGCAAGCTACACCCAAGGTTTTCAACCGCAATGGGGCAGTAATCGTGGTGGCGGTGGGCCATTTGGGCCGGAAAGAAGTCGCCAATATGAAGTAGGCTCAAAAAATGAATGGATAAAAGGCAAATTAATGACCACTGTGGCGGTTTATTATATTCAAAAGTTTGATGTTTTAACAACCGACCCTACTGATTCATCGGGATTTAGGTTAATGAAAATAGATAATGTAACCAGCAGAGGCATAGAGTTTTCAGTGCAAGGCAATCCTACCAAAAACATCAATTTGATAGCCAATTATGCTTATAATGAAGCTCGTACTCCTGGAGATGCCGGCTACGATTATAATAGTCCGGGCTGGTTTCCAAATGCCCCCAACCACAGTGCCAACGCTTGGGCGAAATACAATTTTACAGAAGGAATGTTGAAAGGCTTAGGTTTTGGAGCAGGTTTTACGCATGTGGGTTTAAGACATACTTTCACTCCCGGGTTTACAATACCGGCCTACACAACTTTTGATGCTGCACTAAGCTACAAATACAAAAACTACACAGCCAATTTGAATTTGTATAATTTGACAGATGAGTGGTATTTCAATGGCGTGTATGGCCCGGCCAACTTGTGGCCCGGAAATCCCAGAAGTTTTAGGCTGGCCGTTTCTGCTTTATTTTAGAAAAATTAAATATTCAAAGCGAATTCGGTTCAAAATTAGGTTGAATTGAACCGAATATCACGCTTTTCTGAGCTAATAATTAAACATTGGCTTTAATTGTATTGAGAAAAAAGACATTCAATGAGTTATTGTAAAACAAATGATGCATAATTTACACATCCCAAAACTCTACTTAACGCTCGGCTTCCTCTCCGAGCTTTTGGCGTTTATTTACAAAAAAGGATTGACGATTTTAAGCTTTTTCTCCACTACCAAGCCGTGCTGCATGTCTTCGGTGTATAGGGTGACGCAGCCTGCCTCTAAAGCGGAAGCTACAATAATGGAATCGAATAATTGGAAATCGTATTTTTGGATAAGTCTAATTGCTATTTCCAAAGTGTTCATGTCAAGGGTTATAATTTCTCCAAAACTAAGCCATTCCCTACATTTTAGCAACACCTCATCTTTGGGTTTTGACAGAATACGTTTGGCAACGTACAAAAACTCAACTACTACCTGTGTGGAAATAATGGGCACATTAACTAAAATTTCTTTACTTATCTTGTGCTTTTTTGAATCATTTAAGTCAAGTAAATACACCAATACATTTGTGTCTATGGCACATTTAGTCATCAAAACTAATATTATCTCTGGTAAATTTATAATTACTCAAATCTACCCTGTAGCCTTTGAGCGATGCTTCAAGTTTTTTCAATTTTTCATTTTTGTTGTTGGGTCCTGTGCTACTTTTTATAATTTCTATATAAATTTCTTTCCCATAAAACTCTTCAGGAATCTCAAAAGTGTGGTTTTCTGCCGTAGGAGTGAATATTTCTTTATACATAACTCAGAAATTTATATACCAAATATACAATTAAATCATCTATCTAAAAAAATATGACCTTCAAAAAACTCATAGGGCAACTCCACCTTTGGCTTGGACTTGGCTCTGGGCTAGAGATTTTTACTTATAAAAAAGGATTGATGATTTTGAGTTTTTTCTCCACTACCAAGCCGTGCTGCATGTCTTCGGTGTATAGGGTGTCGCAGCCTGCCTCTACAATAATGGCATCAAACAGCTGGAATTGGTATCTTTCTGCTAGTTTGATTGCATGGACTAGAACATTTTTTTCAGTATTTACAAGTACACAACTTTCTAACACTTCTTTTAAAAGACTACATACCTTAGATTTGGTGTATTCCTTTACTTTTGTTAGAAAATTTACAAATTCACTTATGTTCTGTGAGCAAATAACGGGCTTATTGTTGTCAATTAAAGCGATTGAAATTTGCATTTTCTTAGGAAAATCATTGTCCAAAGCATACAATAATATGTTAGTATCAATCGCCACCATAGTTCATTGGATAGTCATTAGCTTCGTTTCTATCAAATTTATATCCACCAGAATTAAAACGAAGTTGTTTGGTACGTTCTCCAAAACTCAACGGTTTTTTTCTATTTCTATCTGTAACAGTATTTCCCACCTCAAATGCCAAAATCTCAATTTGTTTCCCTTGCATATCGGCAGGAATAGAAATTTCATAGGTAGGTGTGTTTACTATGGTTATTTCCCTGTACATAATTTTCAAATTTAGTAATCAAATATAAAATAAATATATGACTTTCAAAAAACTCATTGGACAACTCCACCTTTGGCTCGGGCTTAGCTCAGGGATTGTGGTGTTTATAATAGCCATTACTGGGGCTTTGTGGGCTTTTGAGACTGAAATATCAGACTTGATTTATCCATTTAGAACGGTGCAAAATGAAAACAAAGCTTTTCTCCCCCCTTCCAAACTCATAGCTGCGGTAGAACCATACTTTAAAGGTAAAAAAATACGCTCTATTCAATATCCTGCTTTCGACAAAGCTGCTACGCTTAGCCACAGACACGAGGAAAATGGACAAGATTATCATATCACTGCCTATGTAAACCCCTACACTGCCCAAGTGCTTCATGTGACTGAAAATGAAAAATCTTTTTTCGATATCGTTATAGAGTTGCATGTGAACTTGATGTTGGGCAAAGTGGGGGGATATATTGTAGATTATGCCACTTTGATATTTGTCGTTTTGTTATTGTCTGGGATAGTGTTATGGTGGCCAAAAAATAAAAGTGCTGCCAAGCAACGTTTTTGGTTCAAATGGAAGGAGGACTTGAAGTGGAAACGAAAAAACTATGATTTACATAATATTTTAGGATTCTACTCTTCATTTATCATCATTTTTGTGGCCATAACAGGACTGGCATGGGGCTTTGAATGGATGGATAGAGCTATTCAAAACACGGCTAATTTAAGCTTAGAATATACCGAATGGGAGGAGCCCAAATCTGTTTCAACCCATACATTACAAGCCGTTTCTAATATCGAAGATGCCATTTTTTATCGTTCCATCAGCGAGTTTGGAAAACCTTATGAAGCCATATATATGTATGCCCCTGATGAAATAGATGAGGCTTTTAGTGTTTATGTATGCCCTAATCAAACTACATGGTACAATGCTGCCAACTATAGCTACGACCAACGAACTGCTCAGTTACTTAAAACAGACACTTGGGAGAGTCGCAATCGAGGAGAGAAGGTAAATAACATGTATTACGACATTCATATAGGTAAAATATTGGGTCTAACAGGGCAATTTATGGTGTTTTTTGCCAGTTTAATAGTAGCGAGTCTGCCATTTACGGGTTTTTACATATGGTGGGGTCGAAAAAGTAAGAAAGCTAAAAAACTAAAAAACAGCAAAAAAGCCATTAATAAACACCAATATTCGTCTATCTGAATATCCAAATCTATTACTCCACATACAACAATAAGCCCTTCAAATACTCGCTTTCGGGGTGAAAAATATTTACAGGATGGTCGGCAGGAGCGCCTAAGTGCTTGATGATGCGCACATTGCGGCCCACATCAGCAGCAGCACTGAAAACCAGTTTTTGAAAAAGCGGCTTGTCTATATTGCCGGAACAAGAATATGTCATAATTAATCCGCCCGGTTTTACAGCCTTTATCCCCAGCATATTAAGTTCTTTGTATCCACGACAAGCATTGGGCACAGATTTGGCATTTTTTGCAAATGCAGGCGGGTCTAGTACCACAATATCATAATTCTCTTTTGACTTTTTTAAGAAATCGAAGCAGTCTTCTGCCAACGAAGTGTGCTGTGCCTTGGGAAAATTTAGTTCTACAATCTCATCGCATTGCCTGATTGCCTCCTTTGAAATGTCCACAGAATGAACCTTTTCTGCACCACCGGCAAGTGCATATACAGAAAATCCTCCTGTATATGAAAACGTATTCAAAACCGTTTTTCCTTTTGATAAGCCTCTAAGCAACAAACGATTATCTCTTTGATCTATAAAAAAACCTGTTTTTTGACCTTTCTCAATATCAATTTTAAATTTTATACCATTTTCGGTTACTACCACAGCCTCACTTGGCTTCTCCCCTACCCAACCGCTCTCTTGTTCTATATCCTCCAGTTCGTGAGTACTAATTTTTACTCTTTTGTAGATATATTTGAATCCTAATTTATTCAAACATTGAAAAAATACTTTCTCAAGATTCTCAGTACCTTTGATAAGTATCTGAATTACAGCCACTTCTCCATACACATCTACAATTATTCCAGGCAAAAAATCACCTTCCGCATGTATAAGCCGGTAGGCGGTGGTGTCGGTGTCAAAGACTAATGATTTTCTTAATTGAAATGCGTTTAAAAATTTATTTTCCCAGTATTCAACCCCTTGAAAATCAAATAATTGCTTTTTAAATTCAAAAATGCGACACACAATTTGGCTATTGGGAGCATAAAATCCATATCCTAAAAAGGTCTCTTTGTTATCTACTACCTCTACAATACTTCCGTTTTTTGATTTAGGAAATAATTTTACCCCGCCTGAAAACACCCACGGATGTTTGTTGATTAAAGATTTCTCTCTTCCTGACTTTAATATTAATTTTTCCAACAGATTTTCACTTGATTGTTATATACTAAACACTAATCTTTCACCCTGCTTCGACTCATTAAAAGCACCATTCTCGTATGCCAAATGCCCTGAAACAAATGTATGAGTCACTTTCCCGTTTAGTTCCTTTCCTTCTAGTGGAGACCAACCACATTTATAATAAATATTGTCTTTTTTGACCTCCCATTTTTTATTTACATCTACCAAAGCCAAATCGGCTTTATAACCTTCTCTCACATATCCCCTCTCTTTGATTCTAAACAATTCTGCCGGCTTATGGCTCATTTTATATACTATTTTTTCCAAAGATATTTTTCCTTGGTGGTAAAACTCAAGCATGATATTGAGCGAATGCTGCACCAAAGGGACTCCGGATGGAGCTTTTAAATAGCCTTGTTGCTTTTCTTCCCATGTGTGAGGCGCATGGTCTGTAGCTATTATGTCAAGTCTATCGTCCAAAAGCGCATCAAAAAGCGCTTTCTTGTGCCTGGCTTCCTTCACAGCAGGGTTGCATTTAATTTGTGAACCAAGCGTATCATAATCTGAGGCATCAAACCATAAATGATGTACACAAACCTCTGAAGTTATCTTCTTGTCTTTCAAAGGAATAGCATTAGAAAAAAACTTCAGTTCTTCTTCCGTAGAAATATGCAATATATGCAGACGAGTTCCACACTTAGTAGCCAAGGCTACTGCTTTTTCAGTCATATCGTAGCAGGCCTCTACATTCCTTATCTCAGGATGGGCACTCATGGGAATATTTTCCCCATACTTTGCCTTAAACTTCTCCAAATTTGCTTTTACTATATGGTCGTTTTCAGAGTGGATAGCAATGAGGCAATTGCTTTCGCAGAATAGTTTTTTCAAAGCCTCAGGCTCTTCTACCAGCATATCGCCCGTAGAACTTCCCATAAATATTTTTATGCCGCATATTTTTGTGGCGTCTATTTTGAGGGCTTCTAATGCATTGTGGTTGGTTGTGCCCATAAAAAATGAATAATTTGCCAACGATGTACGTGCCGCAATTGCATATTTTTCTTCCAATAATTCTATGGTGGTGGCAGGTGGGTTTGTGTTGGGCATTTCCATAAAAGACGTGACCCCCCCTGCCACCGCAGCCTTAGCTTCGGTGTAAATATTAGCTTTATGGGTGAGTCCGGGCTCTCTGAAATGTACTTGATCATCAATTATACCCGGCACTAAATACAAGCCTTCTGCCACTATTTCTTTGGCATTGGATGCTGAAAGTTGAGTGCCGATTTTATAAATTAAGTCATCTTTTATGTGTACATCAGCTGTAAAAATTTTGCCTTCGTTTACTACCTGAGCAGATTTAATGATATAGTCCATTTCTAAGTATATATATTTTGACAAGCATTTTTCAAAGCACAAAAAGAAATCGCTTTAAAAAATTAGGGAACAAAAATGAATGATAAGCACAAATAATCCAATGAATAATATCCATGAATCAAATTAAAAAGGGGCTTTCGCCCCTTTTTGTTAATTAAAATATTCTTTCATTCGTTCAAAAAAGCCTTTTTCTCCTTTTCCGGGATTCGGTTGAAAGTTTTGGGCTGTTTTTAGTTTTTCCAAGATGGACCTCTCTTCATTTGTGAGATTTTTGGGTGTCCATACATTCACATATATCAATTGGTCGCCTTTGCCATACCCATTAATATCTTTTACGCCTTTATCCTTTAAGCGAAGCACTCTGCCACTTTGCGTACCAGGCTCTATTTTTATCCTCACTTTGCCATCTACTGTCGGTACTTCTACTGTAGTACCTAGAGCCGCATCGGCAAAATTGACATACAAATCGTAAATAATATTATTACCTTCTCTTTTGAGGGTATTGTCTTCCTCTTCTTCCACCACAATGAGTAAATCGCCCGGATAGCCTCCTCTGGGAGGTACATTTCCTTTTCCGCTCATAGATAGTGTCATACCATCAGCCACACCGGCAGGAATCTTTACAGAGATTACCTCTTCTTCCATCACTCTTCCCTCGCCTGCACACACATCACATTTGCTTGATATTATTTTTCCTTCACCATTACAAGTTGGGCAAGTGCTAGCCGACATCATTTGTCCAAACATAGTACTCACGACCCTTTTTACTTGACCTGTTCCATTGCAAGTGCCGCAAGTTTGTAGAGAAGTACCATTTTTTGAGCCATTTCCGCTACAAGCTTTGCAAGTAGTATAGCGTTTTACTTTTATTTTCTTTTCTACGCCATTGGTCACTTCTTCTAGGTTCAATTTGAGTTTAATCCTCAAATCAGAACCTTTTCGCCTGCTAGCCCCACCACCTCGAGAGCCACCACCACCAAAGAAACTCCCAAATGGACTGTCTTCACCAAATACATCGCCAAATTGAGAGAAAATATCGTCCATATTCATTCCCCCACTCCCACCTGATGCAGACGCACTTCCACCTTGATGGCCAAAGCGGTCGTATCTTTGGCGTTTTTCGGGACTACTCAATACCTCGTAGGCTTCGGCTGCTTCCTTGAATTTTTCCTCAGCTGCTTTATCGCCCGGGTTCTTGTCTGGATGGTATTGGATAGCCAGTTTACGGTATGCTTTTTTTATCTCTTCCGCACTTGCCGATTTGCTTACACCAAGTATATCGTAATAATCTCTTTTTGCCATATTATATCTTTATGCTCCTATTACAACTTTAGAAACCCTTATCAACTTTTCATTCAAGTAATAGCCTTTTTCAATTTCATCTACTACTTTTCCCTTCAAATCTTCTGAGGGAGAAGGAATTTGGGTAATAGCCTCATGAATATCGGGATTGAAAGCTTCACCTTTTGCATTCAACGGTTTTAATCCTTTCTGTTCCAGTGTTTTTTGAAGCTTGTTATAAATTAAACTTACTCCTTCTTTTAATACTTCAATATCTTGTACAGAATCAAAGGTAGATTTTGAACGCTCTATATCATCGACCACAGGCAATAAGGATAACATCAACTGCTCGTTTGCTGCACCTATAATATCACCTTTCTCTTTTGAAGTTCTTCGCCTAAAGTTTTCAAACTCTGAATACAACCTCAAATATTTGTCTTTTGCCTCGGCCAATTCCGCTTCCAGTTTCTGAGTTTTTTCATTATCGCCTCCCTTTGGAGATGCTTCTTCGCTTTTTGGCTCTTGTATTACATTTTCAGGCGTCTGCTCATCTATTTGCTCGTTTTCTACAGCCTTATTTTGTTCCGTATTCATTTTTATGATTGATATATTAGATAATTAGGTAAAAAAAAGGTTTGGCTAATCACCAAACCTTTCACAATTATTTTGCCAACAAGTAAATCAGTGACAAATTGGCATCTTATCTTGGCTACTATATTTTATTCACAAGTAGCATTGCTTCCTTTCCTACTGCGTACATAAATGATAACATCAAAAATACTCCACCAAACAACAAAATATATTTTATAAATGAACCCATTTTTTTATTAAAAGGTGTTTTTAACATTGCAAAATCTTCTATTACCAAAAAATCTTGTCTTGTGTTGAGTATCTCATACATAGACATTTGTTGCTCATAAAGCTTCATTATAGATTCGTTGATAGAGCTTGGATTTGCTACATAAAAAGTAGATTTACCGGCTGTAATACCCGGTGTGATGTTCTTTTTTAAAGAATCTAACAAGCGTATTTCTTTCTCTAATTTTTTATACACATTTTCTTTGGTATACAAAATAAGGTCCGTTTTCAATTTGGTATATTTGTTATACCTAATCATATCTGGAATAGCCTTATTTAGTTTTACAAATAAATTATAATCATAAGAAACTACTTCAAAATTGAACTTATTGGCAATTACTTGGTCATCTTGCTTTCCCTTTTTTGGCAAAAGCTCACTGGTAACCTTGAGCGAAACGATATTCACTGCTTCTGCACTATCTATTCCTAAAATTTTTGACAAATCTTGAATATTGCCATCTTCAATCAGCTTAGAACATTTTTCTGTCATAGAACCCACATCTTCTGTGTTTAATATCCCCGAGATACCCACTAAATTTGATTTGTATTTGGGCTTTTCGGTAAACAAATAAATAAATCCTACAAAACCGCCAAGCAAAAAAGCCACAATAAACATTAAAAAATACTTCTTTATAAAAAATACTACTTTTCTTAATAAATCCAGCAAATCTATTTCATCATTAAGATTTTGTTGCTCTTGCATAAATTTTTATTGTTTTGATTTCGATGTTTCAAATATTCAAAAATTGTTTTGATTCTAAAAAATAAAAGCGGCTTTTGCCGCTTTTATTTATGTAAAAATTATTTTTTCTGATTTTCCGGACGCAAACTACGAACGGTTTTTCCTGCTTGCCACATTTCAGAGTTGCGTAATTCTGCCAATTCCAGCTCCAATTTCTCTCTGTAATCGGGTTTTGAGTTTGAGTCGATGGAGCGTTGAGCTTCGTTTCCGGCAGCTACTTCTGCATATAGTTTTTCAAACACAGGTTTTGTAGCATCTCTGAAAGGCTTCCACCAGTCTAACGCACCACGTTGTGCAGTAGTAGAGCAGTTGGCATACATCCAATCCATACCATTTTCAGCCACCAACGGCATTAAAGATTGTGTCAGTTCTTCTACAGTTTCATTGAAAGCCTCTGAAGGAGAGTGGCCATTGGCACGCAACACTTCGTATTGTGCTGCAAAAATACCTTGGATAGCACCCATGAGTGTGCCTCTTTCGCCCGATAAGTCAGAATATACTTCTTTTTTGAAATCTGTTTCAAACAAGTAACCCGAACCTACTGCAATACCCATAGCTATTACTCTGTCTTTAGCCTTGCCGGTTGCATCTTGGAAGATAGCAAATGAAGAGTTTAATCCACGGCCTTGCAAAAACATTCTTCTCAAAGAAGTACCTGAACCTTTGGGAGCAACCAAAATTACATCCACATCAGCAGGAGGAACAATGCCTGTGCGCTCTTTGTAAGTGATACCAAATCCATGGGAAAAATACAGTGCTTTTCCTTTGGTCAAATATTTTTTTACTGTAGGCCACAATTCTATTTGTGCTGCATCAGACAATAAGAAACAAATAATCGTGCCTTTATCCAATGCTTCTTCGATATTAAAAAGTGTTTTACCCGGTACCCAACCATCAGCCACGGCTTTGTCGTAGGTTTTGCCTGGACGTTGACCCACAATTACGTTGATGCCATTATCTCTTTGGTTAAGCGCTTGGCCCGGACCTTGCACACCGTAACCTATCACGGCAATAGTTTCGTTCTTTAGTACTTCTTGTGCTTTCGACAGCGGAAATTCTTCACGAGTTACTACATTTTCTATAGTCCCTCCAAAATTTAATTGAGCCACTTTTTTAAGATTTTTTAGTGAAAATTTAGATATTTTATATTTTTGGCTATATAAACAGCATTGCAAAGTTGGCATAATAAATTAAAAATTCAATGATAATTTTTATGCCAATATTGGTACTATTTGTGGATTTTAATCCTTCTATTGTAGCGAATTCACATACTGATAACAAAACACAAAAGTGGCGGCAGACCAGCCCATCATGTCGTGGGCCATGTATTCATCATCATTTATTGTGCCATCGGCTTTATATTTTTCATAAGGCGTACCGGCTTTTCTCACTTTTGTTTTTCCATCAGGGTAGGTGTAAGAGGCAGGAATGGGATCTAGGAAATTTTTAGCTACCAAGTCTAAATACTTCATTGCCAACCTTTTGGCTTCATTTTTGTATCCATATTTGTCTAAAGCAGTAATTACTATTACTTGCATAGGAGGCCAAATAGAAGTTTCTCCCCACTGGTAATTTTTAATTTCCCCACATTTTTCTGTGGTGGTTATTCCCCACTCCGATTCTAATATGGGAAGATTTTTAACCATTCGTTCTGCTTGCTCTTTGGAAGCTATTCCTGCCCACATGGGCTGAAAAGCAGTAGCAGCGGCTACTTTGCTATGGCGTTTATTTACATAATCATAATCAAGATAAAGTCCTCTCTTATCATTCCAAAGCACTTGGTTTATTTTGCTTTTCCTTTTTTGAGCTACCTTGGCCCAATCGGGTTCGCCTTGAAGCTTGAGCATATTTTTCATCCATTCAAAATTTTCTTCGTAGTTGTAAAGCAAGCAATTGAGCTCCACAGCAACGAAATCTTGGCAACGATGTTCAAATCGGGGGGTAAAATCCATACCGGTGGCCGCCTCAACAATGTATGGAATGGTAAATTTTACTTTTTCTTGAAACGACACATCTTTTTTTAACCCAAATCGTTCTGCTATTTCTTTGAATTGTGGTTCTATTTCTTCGTCTTTGGCATGGTGATAGAATCGTTGTAAACCTTTGATAGCTGTATTGTGGTCTTCTATAGCACTTTTTGAAGTATCAGTCCAAAAAACATACTCTTTTTTTAGAGAATAATAGGCTTTTCTTAAAAAATTGGTATCTTTTGTAGCATAGAATGCTTCTTTTACCATTTGCGACAAATATGGTGGCTGAGAACGATTCATCCCCCAAGAGGTGACAGCCGCATTGCCCATATAACCATATTTATCCACTACAAAAAGCAAGTTTTCAGTATTCCATTTGGCTACTTGCTCCATATTGTGCCTTATCAATCCTATGTTGTTGAAATAGGTGTCCCAATAAAACATAAATGGCAAATAAGGCCATGCACCTATATATATGTTGGGCAAATCATTTGATTTCCAAAGCTGAGTGTCCCAGTTACCTCTAATAAAATCATCAACTTTTTTCCAGTCATTTGGGTATTGGGGGCTAAAAGTAGATTGAGAAAAAGCAGATAATGAAATGCAAAAACTGCTGAAAACAATAAATAATAATCTCATAGTTACGTGTTTGAATGATGTGAAACGGCTAAGTTATAAAAAAAGCGACCAATTTTTGCTTGGTCGCTTTTGATAAAATAATAAATCAGGTTCGCTATAGTCCCAATTTGAATAGTCTGTAACTCACAGTAAGTGTAGTAATGCCCATAAATCCGGTAATGTCTTTGTTTGCGTATACACCCGTGATAACGGGAACTGAGTAACGCAAATCAAACCCGAGAGGGATTTTTGGCAACTGTACACCTACTCCTGCCTCAAGACCAATTATCAAACTTTCTACTTTTCTATTCGGGAGTTCTCTTCTGGTGTCTTGGGTAAGATCCTCTTCGCGTTCTGTAACGGTGGAGCCAACTGTAGTTTTAAGATTTTGCTTGGCTTGTGTCACAAATAAAAAGTTAGGCCCTAAATATACTCTTACTAGCTTTAGAGCAAAAGTTTTACCAAACAATACTGGCACATTTATTCCAGACAATTGCGATTGAGATTCAGACTTGTATGCTCCCACTTGCGATGATCCAAGAAAAACTTTACCATCTTCTATTTTTTGGTTTAGTACAAAATGTGCATAAGATGCTTCTGTTTGTACAAAAAAGCCAAGTACATTCACTCTTGCGTATAGCCCTCCTAGATAACCGAAACCCATTCCATCGGGCTTTGCTGTCACCTTGCTATTGGTGAGAGTACCATTGGGAGATGAGTATGAGTGTTCCGGTAAATTGGTTCGACCACTGGTAGCAGTTAATCCACCTCTCAATCCTATTTCAAAAAGTTGAGAGTGACCCTCAAAGGCAAAAAGACCAATAACAAACGCTGTGATAAATGTTTTTTTCATAGTTTTATTTATAAAGTGCCCAAAAACCCTCATTAGGGCGTTCTGAAATGAAAATATCCGAGGGTAAAAAGCATCGCTGCCGTGGATATTCATTATAAAATATACTTAAGCTGTTAAAAATCACTACTAATTACGTATACAATCGAAAAAAGCTGTGAAAAGTTGAATGATTTTACGGTAAATATTTTTTTAAGAAATCTAACGTAAACTTATTCCAGTGAAAATCTCATAAGTTGGACTCTGTTCAGCGCATCCATATCCACTATGAGTGTAGGTGTTTTTGTTGCACTTTTAAGCATAAAACACTGCTTTCCGGGAGCCGCATAGTAATGATAGCTTTTGCGGTTTCGCTCACCCAATTCTTGCTTGTTGGGTCTTCCTAATATTTTGTAAAGCTGTGTTTCTGAAATACCATACATATTTTTCTTTATGCTATCTAGATAATATAGTTGTGTCTCTCTGTTGCCATCGCAGCCATTAAAATCTAATTGCCATACTTGTGTATTGAATTTCCCAAGCTCAACTTTTTTATCGCAAGCCAAAATACTTATCAACATCAACAGGGGTAGAAAAACTTTTGTCAACTTCATTTTTATATTTTTACCGTTTGGTTTTATGTTTCAGGCTGCGAAGCTACAATATAAAACCCAAATCTGATTCTACAAAAGATCGAAAAATGGCTGAAAATACAGAAAATCAGAACGAAGAAAACAAAGAAGAAACCATTCACGAAGTAGTTCCTGTGTCGGGGCTATACGAGAACTGGTTTTTGGAATACGCATCGTATGTAATCTTAGAGCGTGCTGTACCTGCCATAGAAGACGGTCTGAAACCCGTGCAGCGCAGAATACTTCATGCCATGAAAGAAATGGACGATGGCCGTTTCAACAAGGTGGCAAACATCATAGGCTCTACTATGCAATATCACCCACATGGCGATGCCTCTATAGGCGAAGCCATTGTGGGCTTGGGCCAAAAAGATTTATTGATAGATTGCCAAGGAAACTGGGGCGATATTCGTACAGGCGATTCGGCCGCTGCGCCTCGCTATATCGAAGCCCGATTATCAAAATTTGCGCTCGAGGTAGGCTTTAACCCCGACACCACCATTTGGCAATCGTCTTACGATGGCAGGAAAAAAGAGCCCATAACCCTTCCTCTCAAATTCCCCTTGCTTCTAGCACAAGGTGTAGAAGGCATAGCCGTAGGTTTGGCCACCAAAGTACTTCCTCACAATTTTTGTGAACTGCTCGAAGCATCAATCAAAATTCTTAAAAAAGAAGATTTTGTGCTGTTCCCTGATTTTCTCACGGGTGGCACAGTGGATGTATCGGACTACAAAGACGGATTGAGAGGTGGTAAAATAAGAGTTCGTGCAAAAATTGAAGAACTTGATAAAAAAACGCTGATCATCAAAGAGATACCTTTTGGCACAACCACAGGGTCGCTCATGGACTCGATAGTAAAAGCCAATGAGCAAGGCAAGATAAAAATCAAAAAAGTTACAGATAATACAGCCAAAGATGTAGAAATAGAAATTCAATTGCAGCCGGGAGTTTCGCCCGACATCACCATAGATGCGCTCTATGCTTTTACAGAATGTGAAACTTCTATATCTCCAAATGCCTGTGTAATCATAGATGACAAGCCCAGATTTATGGGTGTGAGCGAAATACTGAAATATTGTACTTATCGCACCAAAGATTTGCTCAAACAAGAGCTTGATATCAAGCGAAAAGACCTTCAAGAAAAAATATTTTTCAGTTCGCTTTTGAAAATATTTATCAACGAGGGCATGTACAAAAACAAAGAGTACGAAAATGCAGGCACTGCCGATGCCTGTTTTGAAGTATTAAACAAACTTTTTGAGCCTTTTTTCCCTCTGTTTTATAGAAAAATAGAAAACGAGGACTATGCGAAACTCATAGCCCGTCCACTCAGCAGCATCACCCGCTTTGACACAAAAAAGGCTGATGAGCAAATGAAGGCTTTGGAAGATGAAATTAAAGAAGTAGACCATCATTTGGCACACTTAAATGATTTTACCATTCAATATTTCCAAAACCTATTAAATAAATATGGAAAAGGTCGAGAAAGAAAAACAGAAATCCGCACTTTCGATACCATCAAGGCCACAGTAGTAGCGGCTGCAAACGAAAAACTTTATGTAAATCGGGCAGAAGGATTTATTGGCACCGCATTGAAAAAAGACGAATTTGTAGGCGACTGCTCCGATATTGACGATATAGTAGTTTTCAAAAAAGATGGAAACTTCAAGGTGGTGAAAGTAGGCGATAAAGTTTTTGTAGGCAAAGACATTATTCATGTGGCCGTGTTCAGAAAAGACGACCGCACTGTATATAATATGGTTTATACAGACAGCAAATCGGGCAAATCGATGGTAAAACGCTTCCAAGTAGGAGGTGTGACCAGAGACAAAGACTACGATTTGACGATGGGAAACAAAGGCTCTAAAGTAATCTACTTGGCTGCAAGACCCAACGGAGAATCTGAAACCATCACCATCACACTTACGCCAAGCAGTACTGCCAGAAACAAAGTATTTGATTACGATTTTGGCGAACTGGCCATTAAAGGTCGCTCTTCGCAAGGAAATACGCTCACTGTTTACCCAGTGAAAGCAGTGAAATTCAAAACTTTGGGAAGTTCCTCACTCGGTGGTACAGAAATTTTCTACGAAGAAACCACAGGAAGGCTTAATACCGATAAAAGAGGCAGGTATTTAGGTAATTTTAATACCGATGACAAAATATTGGTTGTATACAAATCGGGCGAGTATGAAACTACCAATTTTGAGCTTACAAACAGATACGAAAACGGAAATATTCACCTTATAGAAAAGTTCAACCCCGAAAGCATCTATTCTGTAGTACATTTTGTGGGCGAAGACAAAACGTATTATGTAAAGCGCTTTAAAATTGAAGCCATACAATCTGACAAAAAATATGGTTTTATATCAGAAAGTAAGGGTTCAAAGCTTGAACTGTTTACGACTTATGAAAATGCTGAGATAGAAGTTGTTTTTGCCTCTACGGGAAATAAGAAAGGTCATTCAGCTAAAATTTTACTGAAAGAATATATCGATGTGAAAGGCTGGAAAGCCATAGGTAACAAATTGGCCAGCATCCCTATAGAAAGTATAAAGCTATTGCCGCCAAAGGCTGAAAAGCAACATATAGAGGCATCTCTATCGCTTTTTGACACGGAAAAAGGCGATAATACCAGCCCAGAACCCGACAACAACTCCGAAGGTCTCCCACCGGGCACCACCATTAGTTTAGACTTATAAAAATACACAAAAAAGGGCCGAATTAATCGGCCCTTTTTGCTAGTTTTTGCTATTGTATAAATCCACAATTTCGTTCACATCTTCTTTTCTTAATACTTTGTTCCTGACTTTTTCAGAAAGTTCGGGGTAATCTGCAAGATATTCGCTCATTTTTTTTGCGAAGTTTATTCCTTTTATCCTTACCAATGGCTCATTTCCCTTTTGAAAACAAAATCTCTCTACATCAAAAGAATATCCGGGTGTGAATGTACCTGTATAACCATTAAAACTACCACCACTACGAACTTTTATATGATACTCATACATTTTAAGCCTTCCTTCTTTCCTTATTCTTAAAAACACTCGTTCATTGTTATCGAATATATTGTTTACTATCATTAAGTCATTATTCAAAGAAACATAGCGGTGAATTTCCGATGCATATTTGAACTGAAAACCTTTGATTTGCAGAGGATTAAACTTTATTTTTTCACCATTTTTATCAATACATTTTACTTTGCTTTGAATGATATGATATTGAATATCGCCCCAAATGTCAGTAGGAAGTTTGAAAGAACAGTTAATGGTGTCGTTATTAAGGGTAACATAAAAACCATTTACGATTTTGGCAGCATTGGCAAAGTGGAAGGCAATAGTGATAGTGGTGAGTAAGATGATTTTTTTCATTTTAAATTATTTTATTGTTTATTATTTCAGCGCAAAGGTAATATCCCCCGAAATAATAAACCATTCAAATAAGATAATTTATACATCAACATCATATAGTTAAGAAGAATTTCTAGTTTTTAGACCACACAAGCCCAACACACATACTCGCTCACAACTTTGTTTTGCCGCCCAAGAGGAGAACCTATGGACGAGTGATTAACTAAATGGCATTGATTTACAAATTTAAAAAAACACTCATTCTAGAACCTTAGTATATATGTTTTCAATCTAAATTTAATTTTAGGAAAGGATCTCCTGTATTTTTTTGAAAAGTTATTATCTTTTCTTTTAACTCCTTTACCAATTTTTTATGTTGTTTTTTATAAGCTAAATTTTTTACTTCTGCTGAATCTTTCCTTATATCATATAATTCAATTTCAGGTCTATTAATAAGGTCTTTTACTTTTCTTTTACCACAGTATTTTAATTTCTTTTCATATACAGCATTAGGAATAACATCGCCTTTCCCATTGAATTTTTGTTTTGGCAGTTGATAGGCTAAGTTCCAAATCAACTTATACTTATCTGTAACAACTGCTCTCATAGGATAAAACTGGTGTAATTCATGAAATTGAATCGTCCTGAAATAGGTTGACGGTTTTACGATAATCCCAGTTGCCTTTGTA
>ERZ1066116.22-NODE-22-length-148417-cov-14.357261_pt1 | contig 148417 bp, 144 predicted proteins | sample MGYA00382763_ERZ1066116 | MGnify/ENA primary metagenome ERZ1066116 (study PRJEB33369, sample SAMEA5778346) | biofilm metagenome | biome: Industrial cooling water; feature: Water cooling tower basin; material: Biofilm | place: United Arab Emirates | collected...
CTAAAAATAATACAACGTTTCAAAAAAATCACCAACTATTTTTGACCACATTACCTATTTTTTACATCTATTTAGATCGTTATGAAGTAGATAAGCTTTTTTGAGGATACTTTATTGTCCTCCGGTATAAAAGGCTTTCATTTTTTCTAAAAAATAATCGGGGGTGGGGCAGGGGCGCTTGGTTTCTGCTTTGATGAACACCAATGTGGTGTCGCCTACAGTAAGCAGTTCTTTATTTTCGTTGTAAACTTCATACTCAAAACGTATTCTGGCGGTGGGAATCTCCGGAATGATGGTTTTGATAGTGAGTAAATCATCATACTTGGCTGGGCGCACAAACTTAGATTTATATTCGAGCACAGGCAACATAATGCCCGATTCTTCCAATGCCCGATAGCTCAAACCCAGTTTGCGGAGCGATTCTACCCGAGCCACTTCAAAATAAGTAGCATAGTTTCCGTAATACACATAGCCCATTTGGTCGGTTTCAGCATAGCGAACCCTCACCTGTATTTCATTTACGAACATATTTTTTATACAATATCCTCAATGCTAAAACCACAACAAACATAATCTCGGAAATCACCACTATTTTCCAGTTTTTAATTTCTATTTGTTGCCATGCTGCATACTGTTTGATAACAATAAAATTTGCAACCGTAAGAGCTATAAAAAGCAGTAAGTAACGAAACAGTTTTGATTTGAAAAAAGGCACTTATTTAGTCTTTTTGGTTGTTGTCAATCGTTTATCTTGATGAATGTTTTCTTTGTCGAGCGATTTCCAATAGTCGCGTGCCACAGTGAGGTGTTCTTCAAAATTTCTGCTAAACAAGTGGTAACCCGTAAGGTCGGGACGGGCACAAAAGAAATAATAATCGTGCTGCTCGTAGTTTAAAACTGCTTCTATAGACGGAATTGAGGGCAAATTTATAGGCCCTGGAGGCAAACCCGATTTTCTGTAGGTATTGTAGGGCGATTTATAGTATCTGTGGTATTCATTAATGCGCTTAGCTGAAAAATCTCCTGTAGCAAACACTAGCGTGGGGTCGGCTTGTAAGCGTTGCCCTGCCTTGTAGCGGTTCATGTACACACCTGCGATTTTAGCCTTTTCATCGTTTTTTTGGGTTTCTGCTTCTACGATAGATGCCATTATGCTCACTTGCACAGGAGTGAGGCCTATTTCATTGGCTTTTTTGATTCTATCGGCATTCCAATATTTATTATATTCATTTTGGAAAAAATCGAGTAAATCAATTACTGTGTATGTCCAATACACTTCATAAGTATTGGGAATGAACATGGTCATGATGGTAGTGTCGTTGAAGCCGTAGTTGGTGGTCAGAAAATCGGCATTGTTCAGTGTGTCCATGAGCGATGAGGCAGGAAAAGACATTTTTCTCGCTACGCGTTTCACAAAATCTTCTTTGGTTCTAAGGTTATTAAAAGTGAGTTTTAAGGGTGTTTGACGACCGTTTCTCAACATTTTTATCAATTCAAAATTATTGGTGTTGGTTTGGATTTCGTATCTGCCGGGTTTTACGTTTTCGCGGTATTTAAGGAGTTTTGACAAAAACATAAAAGAAAGCCTGTCATGAAGATACTCTCCTTTTTCGAGCGAATCTACCACCGTTTTGAAGTCTGCACCTTTGGGTATGTAGAGCACTTTGGCAGGTTTATCGAGCAGCACATTGTCAGCAAATAGTATTTGATAGCCATAAAAAGTAGTGCTGGCAAAAATAAAGGCAAAAACAATGAGAAGAGCAGCTTTCATTTGAAAGTCTTTCTTTTCTCTTTCCGTTATTTTACGCTTTTTGGTCAATGACTATGGCTTTTATTAATGAGATAATGCGATTGATACAAAGCTATAAAATGGTATTGGACTATACCACTATATTTATCGATTCGTTAGAAAATTGTATTAAAAATTTATCAAATACATTGCAAAATGATTTGGTTAAGATGTCAGATATAAAACAAAAACCCTGCCTTTTGATTTGAGGCAGGGTTTTGATGTGTTATATTATGTGATATTATTCTGCGCTTGCTTCCGCAGTAGGTTCCGATTTTTCGGCTTCTTGCCTTTTCTTTTCTTCCTCGGCTTCTTCTGTAGCCATAAACTGCTGATAGGTGGTGAGCTTCTCAAATGGTCGCTTACCTATGAGCGTTTCCAAGTCTTGTTGAAATATAATTTCGCGTTTTAAAAGCTCTTGTGCTATCACTTCCAATTGATCTCTTTTTTCTGTCAAAAGAGCCTTGGTATGTTGGTAAGCTTTGTCTACCAGTTTTCTCACTTCCTCGTCAATGGTTTGGGCCGTAGATTCAGAGTAGGGCTTATTGAACTGATATTCACTTCCTTTGGAATCAAAGAAAGAAACATTGCCAATTTTATCATTCATACCATAGATTGTCACCATGCTATAGGCCATTTTGGTGATGCGCTCCAAGTCGCTGAGCGCTCCGGTAGATATGCGGCCAAACACGATGTCTTCTGCCACACGTCCGCCCAAAGTCATACACATTTCATCAAAAAGCTGCTCTGTGGTGTAAAGAAATTGCTCTTTAGGCAAATACTGTGCATAACCCAAAGCGGCAACGCCACGAGGCACAATGCTCACCTTTACAAGTGGGTCTGCATGTTCTAAAAACCAACCAGCCACGGCATGTCCGGCTTCATGGTAAGCCACTATCAGTTTTTCTTCAGGAGAAATGATTTTTGATTTCTTCTCCAAACCTCCAATCACGCGGTCTATGGCAGCTTGAAAGTCGTCCATTGAGATGGTTTCTTTGCCATAACGAGCGGCAATCAAGGCAGCTTCGTTACACACGTTCATAATTTCAGCTCCTGCAAAACCGGGGGTTTGCGATGCTAGTTTTTTTGTGTCTACATCGGGTGACAATTTCAAAGAACCCACATGCACTTTAAATATTTGCTCACGACCTTTGATGTCGGGTTTATCAATAGAAATTTGTCTATCGAACCTGCCGGGGCGCATAAGTGCGGAGTCCAATACATCGGGGCGGTTGGTCGCAGCCAGAATGATTACTCCAGAATCGGTACCAAAACCATCCATTTCCACCAACAGCGAGTTGAGAGTGTTTTCTCTTTCGTCATTGGCTCCTATAGCCATTCCCCTGCCTCTATGACGGCCAATAGCATCTACTTCATCTATGAATATAATACAAGGTGCTTTTTCTTTGGCTTGGCGGAAAAGGTCGCGCACGCGTGCAGCGCCCACTCCCACAAACATTTCTACAAAATCTGAACCCGAAAGCGAAAAGAAAGGTACGCCCGCTTCGCCCGCTACAGCCTTAGCCAAAAGTGTTTTACCAGTACCCGGAGGCCCTACCAACAATGCTCCTTTGGGTATCTTTCCACCCAAGTTGGTAAACTTTGATGGGTTTTTGAGGAATTCTACTATTTCTTTTACTTCTTCCTTGGCTTCATCTAGCCCTGCTACATCTTTAAAAGTAATCTTTACTTTGTTGTCTTGGTCAAAAAGTGCAGCACGAGATTTGCCTATGTTGAATATCTGTCCACCCGGGCCCGACATGCCTCCACTCATTCTGCGCATCATGTACCAAAAACCTACTGCCAAAAGAATAAAAAATCCCCAGCTGAACAACCATTGCATGAAATCTTGCCTTTGTTCTATTTTGTAGCCTACTTGATGTTCTCTAGGCAAAGATTTATTGATTCTGTCAAAATCTTGTTTGAATGACTCTGGCGAAATAATCTGAAAGCGGTAGTGTGGACTTTGGGTAAGCGGAAATGGCTCGCGTTTTAAAAGTTCGTCTCTATACTTTTTGTTTTGAAGGGCTTCCTCTTTCAGGGTGATTTCCACATTTTTCTCATTCACGATTACCACATCTTTCACATCGTGGCTCACCATCATGTCTTCAAAGCGCTTTGAGGTGATTTCTAGTGTAGAAACAGAACGAGTGAGGTATACTATGATAGCAAAAAATATCATCAAGCCTATAATGAGGTAGGTCTGGACATTTGAGCCTTCGGAGTTGGGTTGCTTTTTGAATGGCTTTTTGCCATTTACATCACCTTCAGAACCCGCATTTTGTGGCATTTTTACTGAAAGTTTTTTTTGTTTTGGAGCTGCTTTTTTAGCTTTTGGCTTTACCTCGTCAAGGGTCAAATTGTCCGCATCTTGAGATTTTAATTTATTTTCTGCCATTATATGTAATTAGAAAAATGTATTAATTGTCTATTCTTTTTATTGTTGCATCGCCCCATAGTTCTTCTAGTCCATAGAAAGTTCTGCGTTCTTTTATAAACACGTGGGCCACCACGTCTACATAATCAATCAGTATCCACTCCTTGTTTGTTCTACCCTCGGTGTGCCAAGGCCACTGATTTACACTCTTGAAAACCTCATCTTCCACGGCATTGGCTATGGAGTCGGCATGCGTGTCTGAATTTCCCGAACAAACAATGAAATAATCAGCTACAGCATTTTTAATATTTCTCAAATCGATGATGGAAATGTTTTCGGCTTTTTTATCCTGCATTCCTTTCACTACCACATCACATAACTGCGGGATGTCTACGTTGGTTTTCTTTTTTGCCATTGATACTAATTTGTGTAGAAACAATTAGCAAAATTAATACCTGATTTGATAAAATATTCTGTTTTGGTGTTTTATTTGTTTCAAAGCTTTTGTTGATATGTTTAGTTCCATACAATCTACTCATTTTTTGGGTAAAAATTTAATTTATATGCCAACTTGTCATTCAACCAATAGCCATGCTATGGATATGATAAAAAAAGGTGTAGCGAATAATGGAGATATAATCATTACAAAAGAACAAAGCGCAGGACGTGGACAAAGAGGAAATAAATGGATAAGCGAATCGGGCAAGAACCTTACTTTCAGCTTTGTGTTTACTTCACAAAACGTGCTTTTGAAAAATTTTGAACTCAACATGGCTATTTCATTAGGCATTTGGCGGGCTTTGAATGATTTTTTACCCCCCAAAACTGTTGCAATAAAGTGGCCAAACGACTTATTGGTGAATAGTAAAAAAATATGCGGAATATTGATTGAAAGTGTAACTACAGCCGATAAATCAGTAGCTTGGGTGGTGGGAATAGGACTAAATGTAAACCAAACGGAGTTTAATTATTTGAACGCCACATCCATGAAAAATGAGTCCACAGCTGTAGCGTTTGATTTGCAAAACGTATTGGAAAAACTTGCTTTATGTATAGAAGAAAGCTTGGAAGAGGCATATAAAGTGAATGTGAACACCCTCAAAAATGTCTATCTCAGCAAATTATTTCTGTACAATAAACCCCATTCGTTTAAAATTATAGCTGAAAATGAATATATAGAGGGCAAAATAGTAGATATAGACAGAAATGGCTGTTTGGTGATAGCCAATGAAAATAAAAGATGGGTATTTGAAGCAAAGGAAGTACTATTTTTATAAATGCACACTCTTCACTCTACTTCATCGAGATATTTATTCCTATTTGGGTTGTATTTATACCAGTATTCGCTCTGACGACCATTGCAGCGCTCCAACCGATCGAAGGTGGCGAGTATGCCTAAAATAAATCCTTTTTTGTGGATACTTTCTGCCCCATACACCGAACAAGAGGGGTGAAAGGCACAAGTATTGGGAATGTCTTGACTTGAAAAAATGGATTTGTAAATTCTTAACATAAATCCTGAGACAGATTTTCGGTATTCTATCTTTTCATGCTTTTCTTCAAAAGCTGCCACCAACAATTTTGACTGAGCATTCAAATTTGCAAACGCAACAAGCAAAAAAACCGTCATAATGATATTTTTACACATTTATTTAAGCATTTCTACATTTGAATTTATCACTTTCACATTTCTGTCGTTTTCCCTCATGGGTTTGAGAAAATGCCATTGGTTTAAAAAATCGCTGTTTACCCCCAATATATTTATGTTGCTATTGCTCACTTTGGCAATTCCCAAAGCGTAAATAGGTTTTTCTGATGCTAAGGTTTCGTACTTCACTACTTGACCCGAAGTGCTGATTTTGAGCATAAACACATTGGTCAAGTTGATATAGCTTCCCGCCTTACTTTGAATCACAGAGCTTCCGGTACTGATTGATGTAAAATTGCAAAGCAATAAATAGCCTTCAAAAATTTTACCATATTCTACCACAGAACCATTGAGATTAAATTTATGCGTCCATTTGGCCATGCCTGTGTTGTCATAGCAAACGATAGTGAGTGCTTCTTCCTTGTCTGTATAATCAAAGGCCAATTCTCCTTTTGTTACCAATATAAAGTTATCATTTATTTCGTCAAATATCAGCTGGCGAGCCACAGCGCCCGATTCTACTTTCCTATTGAATACTTCAGTGCCATTTTTATCAAACTTTATGAGAAAATTCTTTATTCCGGTTGATAATCTGGAATTTACGCCAACGATACAACCCTCATCCAATGGCTCAATGGCAGTGATAAATTCGCCCAATGTAGCCTTGTTTTCTGGTTTTATGGCTATGTTTTTAAACCAAACCACCTGATAGTTGTCACTCATTTTGCAAACAAAGGCATTGGAGACGCCATTGGAGGCATTGATGTAGCCTGCCACAAACACATTGCCTTTTTTGTCCTCTTTTATCACGGTGGTTTTCACAGATGTTTTACAAAATTCATATCCGGGGAAAAGCGCAATTTGATAGCCTGCAAAGGGTACATACTTGGCCGTGTCGGAGTATTTCATGTAGAAGTCATACATCAGGTTTGTATATTTTTGTGCGGAAGCCTCTTTTTGACTTTCTACAAACACTTTTTCTCGCGATACATAGGTATTTAAGCCTTGAACATCGGCAAATCGTTTATTTACATAAAATGAATATTTGGGTGCTTCTTTTGAAAAATTAATCTTTGAAAGCTTTTGCAAAAAGCTGTCGCATACTGCAATCTTCTTGGTTTGGTTGTAAAAAAACTCAAGTTTTGCTTCAAAATTTGCACCTGTGGTGTTTTCCGCGCTATGGTATGGGCTTGCCTGACCTGCCTCATATTCCAGCTTTTTTTGTTTGTAATCTAGTATTTTTAGTGCCATAGAGTTGTAGTCATACTTATTGGCTAGCGAATACAGCTTTTTGTCGGGCACTACGGCCGTAGCCGAATCGTAAGGTAGTTTTCCAATAGATAGTTTTTCCGAATAGGTATTGTACATTTCATCGTATCGCAATATTGCTGCTCGGATATATCTTATGTCTTTTTCCAACGCATGAATGATGTCTTTTGACCATTTGCTGTAGTTCCACACTTTTGGTTTGTTAGATAAAAATTCCGCTTTCGACAATCCATCCAACCTGAATGTTTCTATATTTTCTACTTCCAAATGTTGATTGTAGTGATGTATCGGGTAATGCTTAATGGCCTTTTGGTAAAGCTCAAAATAGTGATGTGATGAATCATAAGCATGCTGAATTGCTGCCAAATCGTTGTGAAGGGCATCGTCAGACAATAAACACATTTCTTTTACACTGCTGTATTTTACATTGATTGTTTTGTAAATGGTGGCCGATTTGTCGTAGAGGCTTACACTTTTGTTAAATAATTTGAATATGTGATGAATTTCGCCTCTGTGAATGGCAATATCTTTTAATTTATGATTCACATCGTGTGTCACTCGCCTCAATATGCTGTCGCGGTTAATCACCACTTTATTGGTGTCTTTCTTGTTTTTGTCGGCATAGCCGGTATAGTAATCGTCATTTTTCCTGATTTCTTTCTCGTTGATAAGTCGTTTGGCTCTGGAAAGGTAGAAAATAGCCGAATCGCAGTCTATCAATGCAGCGTCATTTTCTTTGAGCACATCATAAGCCTTTGCTCTATGGTAAAGAAAGCTTCCCAAATAGAGGTTTGCACTGGCATTGGCAGTATCGGCTTTTAGCACTATTTTGAGCAAGGGATATGCTTCTTTGTGCTTTCTTGTTTTTATGAGTTCATATACATCTTTATACTTAACACGCTGAGCATCAGCTGCTATTAAGCCTAAAAAAATCATTATACAAGTAAAAATAGTTTTCATCAGGTTTATGAGTATTTCTTTAATTTTTACAAAAATTTGATATTCTCACGATTGATAGATCGAAAAAATTAATTGATAGAAATGACTTTCAGCTCCAATCGTCTGTTTTTAGCCCTATTGGCCTCTGTATCATTGGGCACCATAGGAAACTCTTTGCCGTAGCCCACTGCTTTGAGCCTCGATTCGGGTACGCTTCGCACCATCATAAAATCTGTCACATATTTTGCCCTGCGCTCCGAAAGACGTTTGTTAAATGCTTGGCTTCCAATGTTATCTGTATGAGCCGCTACTTCTATCACCATTGTGGGGTTGGCTTTCATTAGTTTTATCACTCGCAACAATTCGGTGTAAGAGTCTTCTTTCAGTTCAAATGAATTGTACTCAAATTCTATATCTTTCAACAACAGCTTTGCGTTGGGTTTAAGCGCAGTCAATCCAATGTTTACATTGGTATTGGAGCCGTCAGCATCCAGCTCTGTAGAATAAAACGCATATCCTTTGGGATTTTTCACCTCCACATTGTAGCGACTTCCTTCTCGAAGGTTGATGGCAAACTTTCCATCGCGGGTCACATAAGCTTGTGCCACTATTTGTTCGTTAAGGTCAAGATTGGTAATGATTACATCGACCGTAAGGCCCTCGCCTGTGCTGTTGTCTGCAATCGAAAATTGATATTCTTTGGTATTTGGCTTCAAATCCAGTTCTTTTTCCAGATTTCTAAATTTTATTTCGCCTGTCAAATCCAGAGTGAGTTCATAGCTTTGGTACTTTTTTGATTTTACTTCAAACTTATATTTTGTTCCCAAAGCAAGCATGTATGCTTTACTGCCTCGTTCGGTGGTGATAAACGGAATGTCTAATACTGCTTTGCTATCGGCATTGGTAATGGTCACCTTGGCATCGATAGGGAAGAACAGTTCATGGTCAATGATAGACAACTCAAAATTGATTTTGTTAAAAAGCTCTACATTGGCCTCGTAGGCTTTGTATTCCTCGAGCGTGCTCAAGTCATATTCAAGTGTGTAAACCGAGTAGCCGGGTTTTGAAAATGTGATTTCATATTTTTTTCCCGCAGTAAGTATAATGGTGTATTTCCCATCGGCTGCATTGTTTGTTTGGGTAGAGAGTATTTGTGTGGTACCGGCATCTTTTACCGTGATGGTAGCTTCAAGCGGTGTTTTGCTGTCGTAGTCGGTGATTTGGCCCTGCACGGTAATGTTTTTGTTCTGGCGATATTTAAAAGGTATCGTCAGTTGAACTATGTTGTTGTTGATGTGATAAAGCATATAATCGCCTGAAGCAGGAACGGTAGCATATTGTTCATTGTCGGCAGTGTTAACAAACTCCATGGGCACAGGCTCTTCCCACTCGCCTGCATCGTTCATTTTTGAGGTATATAAGTCAAATTTACCCTTTCCGCCTTCTCTCAACGATGCAAAAACGATGGTTTTATTATCGGGCATGATGCGCGGTGCTTTGTCACATTCCAAATTAATGGGTGGGGGCAGCTCTCTAGGTTCTTCCCATTCGCCTTTTTTGTTCTTTTCGGCTACCATTATTTTAAAGCAAGTAATGTCGCCTATGTCTTTGGTGGTAGTCACAAAATACATTTTGTTGCCATCGGCCGAAATGCAAGGAAAGCCTTCGTATTCTTTGCTGTTAATGGGTTTGCCCATGTTGATAGGTTCGCCCCAGCCATCAGCAGTACGTTTTGAGTAGTATATATCCAAATTTCCCCATCCTCCGGCATAAGAAGCACAAAAATAAAGCGTATTGCCATCGTAGCTGATGCTAGGCCCGGCTACGAAGTCTTTTTTGCTCCCATATTTATTTATGGTGTTTATGGGCACGGGCTCAGACCACAGCCCATTGCTTTGTAGCCTGGATTCATACAGTTTATACTCGCCATCTTTATTTGATTGAAAAACCAAAGTCTTCCCATCAGCACTCAGCGAGGGTGCAAATTCATCGTACACACTTGTGCAAATATTTAATGGTTTGCCCTGAGCTGCGGTATTTTGAGATTTGACGGTATTAAGCCCCAAAAATGCAAAAGCCGACAGAAAAAGTATTTTTGTGTAAAAAGTCTTCATTTTTCAAATGAAATTATTGTTTTTTAAAAATTTGACTACGATATGAAAGTAGTAAGCGTACGCTTGCAGTTAAGATATTTTGTCCGATACAGGGTACTTCTAGCGATAATTTTTGTTAAAAATAAATTTATTTTATTAATTTACAATGCTTTTTACAGCACTATAACAATAACATAATCATGGTAGCAGCTATCACAGAAGGCATAAAAATTACTGTTCAAACAGAATACAGCAGCGAGTATTCCAGCCCTATGAACATGCATTATATGTTTGCCTACCGAATTACCATAGAAAATAACAGTGAGCACACCGTGCAGCTGCTACGCAGACACTGGTTTATCTACGACTCTGACGGCAGCATAAGAGAGGTAGAGGGCGAGGGTGTGGTAGGTCGCCAACCCATACTCGAGTCGGGCGAGGTACACCAGTATGTGTCGGGCTGTAACCTTAAAACGCCTATTGGCAAAATGAAAGGTACTTTTTTGATGGAAAAAATAATGGATGGCAAAAAGTTTAAAGTAAACATACCCGAGTTTGTGCTTATCCCGCCTTTCAAGCTCAATTGATGTGTATTTCTTTTAATTTGCTCAAGGGTTGAGTTCATATTTTTTTAGGTTTTTATCTTTTATAAAATATTTTTTTACTGCAAAAAACGAGCATTCTATCCATGCCCCGTTTTTGTATGAGTTGTACACAAAATGTATAAAGATTGATTTCATAGGTCCACAGTTTACCGCCTTAGAAGCGATAAGAAAATCCCTTTTAAAGAATAGTGAACAAATTTCTGTCAGCGATTTTGGCACAGGGACAAAATCGCATAAAACAATAAAAGATATTGCAGCAAAATCATTAATTCTGCCCAAATATGCCAGACTTCAATACAGATTGATTGATAAATTTAAGCCAAATTGCATATTGGAACTAGGCACATCTTTGGGTATAAGCAGCGCTTATTTTTCGCTCGCAGCACCCCAAGCAAAAATTTACACCCTAGAGGGTAGCAAGTCTATACTGGAAATGGCAAAACATCTACATCAACAGCTGGGCGTGTCAAATATTGAATATACAGAAGGCAATTTTGATGATACTTTGCCCGTTTTGCTAAACAAATTAAAATATATCGACTATGTGTATATTGATGGTAATCATCGAAAAACACCTACTTTGGCGTATTTCAAATGGATATTGCCACATGTTCATGAAAACACGGTAATGATTGTAGACGATATCTACTGGTCTGCTGAGATGAACGAAGCATGGAAAGAAACAATAGAAAATGATAAAGTGACCCTGAGCCTCGACTTTTATAGATTTGGAGTAGTGTTTTTTTCAAAAAATCTGAGTAAAGAACACTTTGTACTTAGGTATTAAGGCATATTTCTATACCACAAATCGCATTTTTCATACTTAATATATTATGTTTTTATATATTTAATCATATTTTTGTGCCACATAAACCAAAAATCTCTATGTCGAATAACGCACCGGAATCGGAGAATAATAATAAAAGATGGCTATTGATGGCTATCATTATCACTCTATTGCTTATCAATGTAATTCAGCTTTATCTGCAAAACCAAAGCAAGAAAGAGATTGCGGAAAAAACGGTTATCATCTCCAATAAAGATGCAGAATTGAAAATATATGGCTACAAAGTAGACTCAATTCAGCATGAGCTAGAAAGCAGATATAGGGAAATAGCCCAATTGGGAGGCGATACCTCTACTATGGGGCAATTGATTCGTCAGCTTAAAAAAGACAAAAGAGCACTGTCAAGCAATTTGTCTGCGGTGCAGGCCAAATACAATCAGCTCAAATCGCAGTACGACCAAATCATGTCCAGCAAAGACAAAGAGATAGAGACCCTGCGTGAGGAGCGCGACAACCTTTTTAGAGAAAACAACGACCTGAAACGTAAGCAAGTAACACTCAGCGACTCGGTGAACCAGCTTAAGAACACCAAAGACGAGCTTACCAAGCAAGTAGAAAAAGCCCAAGTTCTCAAGGCTGCCAACATGAAGGTAATATTTATTCGTAAGGACAAAGAAGCGGGAGAAGGCGAATACAAGGCCAAAAAAGTGGAAAAAATCAAAGTGGTGTTTGATGTGTTGGAAAACAAGGTGGCAAAAATTGAAAACAAAGCATTTTATTTGAGGGTGATAGAACCCGATGGTGCAGCCATTTACGATTTGGCTACCGGTGGAGGCTCATTTAAAATAGATGGTCAAGATGTGTACTACACGGCTAAACAAGAAATTTTGTATGAGCAAATGCAAAAGACAATGTCGTTTGTGTACAACAAGGGGGCGGAGTATAAAATAGGCCGCCATTTGGTAGAAATATACTGCGACAACGCCCTGATAGGCAGAGGCGGTTTTACCCTTAAATAAGACCTTACTACAATATTTCACACCCTTTAGTGGATGGTATCTGCTAAAGGGTGTTTTTTTGGGCTCTTCGAGATTTATAATCTCGAAGCATTATCATAGGATTTGCAATCCGAAAAAATAAAAATTAACACCATTTATGGCGTTTGCTTATACCATAAACAACCAAGCCGCTGTACACTTTGTCACATTTACTGTACATCAATGGACTGATGTTTTTACAAGACAATATTATGTAGATTGTCTGTTAAATAGCGTAGAATACTGCCAAAAAGAAAAAGGATTGGAAGTATATGCATGGGTAGTGATGAGTAATCACTGCCACTTTATAGTAAGGGCTAAAAATGAAAATTTGAGCGATATTATCAGAGATTTAAAGAAATTTACGTCAAAAAATATTTACAAAGCCATAGAAGAAAACCAAGAAGAAAGCAGAAAAAATTGGCTTTTGAAACTATTGAAGTATAACGACAAATATGGTTTTGAGGGCAAAACGAGAGTTTTGAGCCAGTTTTGTGCGGCAGTGGTTATCATGGAGAGGAGATTTATATCAAGGCGTTTTTTGATAGTAAAATGAATTACATACATTTGAATCCTCTGAGGGCAGGAATAGTGGAAAAAGAAGAAGAATATCTCAATAGTAGTGCCGGAGAAATATATGGAATAAGAAAAAGTAGGCTAAAGCTGGAAGAATGGTAGTTTTTTCGGATTACAAATCCTATAATAGGGCATTAAAATTAAAAATTAGGAAAGTAAGAGTGCCAATCGTAAATATATTTATACAGTTTTCACTTTGGTATTAATACCAAAGTGAAAACTGTATAAAAGTGCTTAATAATACTTAAAAGAAGAAACTTTGTCATTCCAGTTTGTGGTTGCAAATGGTGATAAGTATATCCTCCAATTACTTAAGTTAGGCTCATATAAACAAGTTAAATTTGATGAAGTACTAAAAATAATGGATCTACCACTAAAATTAGCATCCCAATATAATGTTAAATTAGTAAGATAACCACCTTTATATCCTACTCTAAATGAAGATATAGCATCATTATAGCCAGGATAGCTTGCTAAATTGGAAACTTCATTTTGGTTTGATATAGCAGACATCTCCCCATTATAGTTAGCGTTTGTGTAGAAATATAGTCCACAATTAAGTTCAGAACTTTCTCTTGAAGCATTAATTATATTGTTTTTATTATTAAAGGCGGTAAAGGCATCAAAATCAGGCTTATCCGAAAATAAAAAAATCGTATCTTTGTTCAAGTCTCTTATTAATATAATAGAATTTTCAGTATTAATAATTGAATCAACGAATTTAGAATTTTTATCAGAGATTGCGATACTATCTTTTAGACTAAAATTTACTTTATAAATATTATGTTTGTACACATAATTAACATGGAATAATTCGGAACTATCCTCTTTTGGAGAAATATTAGTTTTTTCCGAACAATTACTAAGAATAAATGTAAAGATAAATAAGTGGAGGATGTAAGCTAAGTTTTTCATTTTTATATTTGGTTTATAGTAAGTGATTATTATTGCAAATAAAATAGTAATTATGTAATAAAAAAATTTTAGTAGTAAATTTTTTTATAGATTATATATTTTGCAATTCTTTAGTTTAAGTCTTTTGAACTCTATCATTGAATATACTAACCTTTAAGAAAAATAAACCATTAAAACACACCCCAAATGACTGAATTTCACACCTCGCTCGGAGAAACCAATTTGCTCGCTATCGGCATGTTTTTCCTTTTTGTCGGCTTCACGCTTTATATCACCTATTGGGCTGCGCGAAAAACAAATACCACTTCTGAATTTTATGCTGCCGGACGCAGTATTTCGGGATTTCAAAACGGCTTGGCACTGGCTGGCGACTACATGAGTGCGGCTTCTTTTTTAGGCATAGCGGGCATGGTGGCTACCAAAGGCTTCGATGGACTTATTTACTCCATCGGTTTTTTGGTGGGCTGGCCGCTCATCATGTTTTTGATAGCCGAACCGCTCCGAAATTTGGGCAAATATACCTTTGCCGATGTGGTGGCCTATCGCTTGAAACAAAGACCTGTGCGCATAGCAGCCGCCACGGGTTCGCTCATGACCATCACTTTTTACCTCATCGCCCAGATGGTGGGTGCCGGTGGACTGATAAAAGTATTGTTTAATCTGCCGTATGAAGTGGCTGTGGTGGTGGTAGGCATCGTGATGACATGCTATGTGCTGTTTGGCGGTATGTTGGCCACCACTTGGGTACAGATTATCAAAGCGGTATTGCTCTTGGGTGGAGCTACCATTATAGTGTTTCTCACCTTGGCACGTTTTGGTTTTAACCCTTTGAACTTGTTTGAACAAGCTGCTTTGCAATACGGTGAAGGCGTACTTTCGCCCGGAGGCTATATTTCAAATCCTTGGGATGCGCTCTCGCTTGGTTTGGCGCTGATGCTCGGCACGGCAGGACTGCCACATATATTAATGCGTTTTTACACTGTGCCCAATGCCAAAGAAGCACGCAAATCGGTGTTTGTGGCTACAGGTTTTATCGGATATTTTTACATTCTCACATTCATCATCGGCTTTGGGGCAATGGTCATTGTAGGTCAAGACATCATCACGGGCAAAGTAGGTGGCATTGGCGACAAGGGCGGTAACATGGCAGCCTTATTGCTGGCCGAGGCTACGGGCGGAACGGCCTTTTTGGGTTTTATAGCTGCTGTGGCGTTTGCCACTATTTTGGCCGTGGTAGCCGGACTCACGCTGTCGGGTGCATCCACGCTTTCGCACGATTTGTATGTAAATGTGATTAAAAAAGGCGTTTCAGACGAAAAAGGCGAGGTGAAAGTGGCCAAAACGGCTACCATTTCGTTGGGTGTACTCTCTGTGATACTTGGATTGATATTCAAAGGTCAAAATGTGGCTTTTATGGTGGGCTTGGCTTTTGCTATAGCTGCCAGTGCCAATTTTCCGGCTTTGGTCATGTCTATTTTATGGAAAAAATTTACAACCAAAGCCGCTTACTGGAGCATTGGTGTGGGCACTTCATTGGCAGTAGTTCTCATTATTTTCAGCCCTACGATATGGGTAGATATTTTCAAAAACGAGTCACCCATATTTCCATTGAAAAATCCGGCTTTGTTTTCAGTGACGGGCGCATTTATCACAGGCATCATAGTGTCGCTACTCGATAGAGAGCCTGAGTCAGAATCGAAATTTGAGGCCGAGAAATTGAGAACGTATTTGGGTGTAGGCAGCGAATAGTTGAAATCGACAAAAAAAATTATTAATTTTAGTAATGATTTATTCGTTTCAAAACTTTTTAATATAGTAATAGATATGCTCACTTTACACCCGCGATATATCACTGATACAAAAGGGAAGAAAATATCTGTGGTTCTTCCAATAAAGGATTTTAATGCCATAATGGAAGAATTGGAAGAACTTGATGATATAAAGCGTTATGATGAAGCCCAAAAATCTAATGAGCCATCCATTCCGATTGACGAGGCTTTTAAAATGATTGAAGCCAAACGTAAAATGAAATAATGGCCCACAAAATAATGCTCAAGAAAGCGGCCATTAAAGCCCTTGAAAAAATTAATGAGCCATATTATTCCAACATTAAAACTGCCATTTACAGCCTTGCAAATAACCCTCGTCCTTCCGGCTGTAAAAAGCTGAAAGGGATGGATGGTTATCGCATTAAAGTGGCAGATTACCGTGTTATCTACGATATTTTTGACGATTTACTTTTGATTGATATCATTGATCTTGGACACAGAAAAAGTATATATGAATAATGAGAAATATACATGTCGCTACTCGATACAGAGCCTGAGTCAAAATCGAAATTTGAGGGAGAAAAGCTGGAACGTATTTGGGTGTAGGCAGCGAATAGTTGAAATCGGCAAAAAAATTATTAATTTTAGTGATGATTCATCCGTTTTTACAAGATAAACTCTCAGTTATAAATAAGATTTTTGAGGAATCAAGCATAAAAAAGGCTTATGTATTCGGTTCTATTGTGAATGGCGATTTCAATGAGAAAAGCGATATAGACTTTATTGTATCTTTTAAAGACGATACAGACCCAATCAAGCAAGGAGAATTATGGTGGTCTTTATCTGAGAAATTATCAAAACAATTAAATAGAAATGTAGATATACTTATTGAAAAGCCTATTAGAAATAAGTATCTAGCCCAAGAAATAGAAAAGTACAAAGAAGTTATATATGGATAAATCCTATGTGAAATATTTGGAAGATATAAATATTGCTATACTAGATATAAAATCACATCTTGAAAATTCCAAACTACCACTTTCGCTGAGTTTAATGCAAATCTCACTACCAAAAGAGCGATAGAAAGAGAATTTATGATTATAGGCGAGGCTTTGAATAAGGCATTAAGACTAAATCCTGATATCAAAATTTCTGATGCAAAAAAGATAATTTCACTCAGAAACAAAATTGTTCACGATTATGATGGAATAGACGGGGTAAATCTATGGTATATTATTCATACGCATTTGCCTTTGCTACATACTGAAATAAACTACTATATACCGCCAATTCATAGAAACACCAACTAATGCTTTGCTCAGACCCTGCTTTTTGAAATGTATTTATTTGCATTTTTATAAAATTTATATAGATATTTGAGAGAGAAAAAATCTTTTTCTCTGAAAAAAAATTTAGAAATAGAATCACCTAACGCTTTATGGCAAAATCAGTAGAATTCGTATGGTCAGAACAGCCTGAACCCCACCGTGCCCGCACCAAAGAGATAATTCGTAAACACCCCGAAATCAGAGAGTATATTGGCAGAAACCCTTATACATTTTTAGTAATTCTTGCCGGTATGGCAGTGCAAATAGCAGTAGTATATTTCATTCAAGACTATCCCTGGTGGGTTGGGTTGATAGCAGCCTACCTGATAGGCGCATTTGCAGCCCACACTTTATTTGTGTGTATCCACGAATGTTCACATAATCTAATATTCAAAAATCGCAATTTAAATACCGTGGCCGGATTGTTGGCTAACTCTGTGATGGTGTTTCCCAGCTCTGTTTCTTTTCAAAAATATCATTTGAAGCACCATACTTTTCAGGGTGTAGAGGAGTTGGATGCCGACATGCCTTTTCGCTGGGAAGCCAAACTTATAGGTAATTCAACTTTTGGGAAAGCGATGTGGCTGCTTTTTTACCCAATATTCCAAATGTTTCGTCCATTGAGGCTCAAAGGAGAAATAGATATATTTGACCCATGGACTATAGTAAATTGGGTGATTAATATTGTTACCACATCTGCCATATTCTATTATTTCGGCTTTACATCGGGTTTCTATTTGGTGGCTAGTTTGTTTTTCTCACTAGGATTGCACCCCGTAGGTGCACGTTGGGTACAAGAACATTTTCTTACACATGGCGACCAAGAGACAAAAAGCTACTATGGTCCGCTAAATACACTAAACCTCAATGTAGGCTACCACAACGAGCACCACGATTTTCCTTCTGTATCGTGGGAAAAACTCCCGAAAGTGAAAAAAGCTGCTCCAGAGTACTACGATACACTAGGTCACCACACTTCGTATACAGGTCTTTTGCTCAAATTTTTGTTTGATAAAAAGCTTTCTGTAGGATCTCGCATAGCCCGTGCTGACAGAGGAAAGGTAGAGCTTAATGACATGAGGAATTACAATGTGGAAGTAGCCAAATCGAGCGAAACAGTGGGTGTTTGATAAAAATTACAAAGATTTGAAATGATTACTCTCTACAGTCATTTCTTATTAACATAAATTGCAATGAAAGACCTTTTAAAAAAGATATATACCACTTTCAAAGCCACCATACTCACTGTGGTGGTTATAGGTGTATTGGTATTGGTATATTTGAGTTTTGGCAGCTACAGCGAAGGTTACAGAGCAGGAATTGTATATAAAATAAGCAAAAGAGGTCTTATTTTTAAGACCTACGAGGGCGAAATGAATACCGGAAATTATGTGACTACCGAATCGCCCACCCAAGACAATACACTTTCTACCAAAGTGTGGGAATTTTCTGTGGCCTCAAATCAAGAAGAAGTGATAAAGCAAATTGAAAATGCTGTTCTCACGGGCAAAAGGGTTAAGCTATTTTATAAACAAAAATACATTGTGTATCCTTGGCAAGGCGAAACAGGTAATTTTATATACAGCGTAGAGTTCGATCAGTAAACAAATGGGTTTATTCCATTCCTACTTTTTGCAAATGATTTGATTTTACTGAGCGTTTGGGTCGCCAAGGCTGCCAAGGAGCATAGGTGCAAGACGCAAACAACAGCATCAAGCCCAAAAACAAAGCAGATAATTGCAGTGCTTTTTTTCCATTGGTTAAAAAATATCTTGCCTTGCTAGTTTTCCTTGGCATTTGTTCAAAAATCGTATTTCATCTGTAAAGTTATGTCAGTTTTTGTATTTCCGGCTATTTCATTTACCCCTGAACTTATTTTATCGGTATTTCTGTACTCAAACTGTGCCAATCTAAGCCAAAGACTCAAATCTCGGTTCACATTGTACTGAATCATGATGTACTGTCTCACGCCTTGCCCATAATACACCGGCATGGCAAATGCCCAAAGCACATTTTTCTCATACACATATATTCGAGTATTGTAGTCGTTGGCATCGAATATAGCAAATCTGGCCGATATTTTCACCTTTTTGTAGAAATCAAAATCAATGTCTTGAAACATCACCAAGCCATTTTCTATTTCTCTTCCTTCTTGCTTAAATTGGGTAAACTGCACCCTCGATTTTGTACTTACCCACTTTTCGGCTTTCCAGTCTAGGTTTATCAAGTAATTGTCAAGGTGGCTTTCTGCCAAAAAATCCATAGCAGTGAGATTTTCTGCTTGATTCAATGGTTTTGAAGTGTGCCGCCATTGGCCATAAAGCAATATTTTCTTTGTCGGCTTAAAATTTATTCGGGCCATATATTCATACCCATCGGTAGGTGCATCGCTGCGGAGTGTGAGCCACGGGTAGTAAAATTTATCGAAATAGCCGGATATATTCACTTTCCGGTTGGGCATAATTTTTACGCCCCAATAAAGCCCTCTTTCATTCCTATTTACTGAGGCTTCGCCAAAGGCGTTGCCATAAGAAGAATAAAAGCCTCTGTCGTAGTTTCTGAATAGCAAAGCCATATCAACAAAACTGCTCAGACTTGAGATGAATCCTGCGATTAAACCGCTTTGTGACTGTAGTGTTCTATTATATTCTGCAAAAAAATTGAAATTTTTCCATAAATATGAAATGTCGGTACCATAATTGAAATTTTCGTTGCCTTTGAAATAAAATCGGTTATAAACATTTTCTTTGGGAACAATAGGCGGACTGTAGTGTGTGTAAATGCTGTTTATCCCTATTTTCAAATCCTTGTTTTTGCTTCGATATTCTATATAATTTCCCGCAACTTGTTCTTCTAAAGTGGCTTTATCGGCCAGTTCGGCTTGTGTACGGTGAAAACCCGTTTGCAATACAGAGGAAGCAGAGGGCTGATTTTCCCTTATATTTTGTTCATTGTTCACAATGTTTGCATCCAGCAATCGGTAGGAATAAAAGGGCGTGATGTCTATACTGCCAAAATTGATGGTGGCGGCTGCGCCCCTTAAAAAGCCCGTTTCCATGGCGGCTGTGTAGGGGCGAAGGCCTGAATTGCTCCGCTTGGCTGTACTCACGGCTTCTGCACCCTTGCCTATGTAAAATCCGGCAGCCATTACCATGCCTTGCCCTATCATCATTTGATAATCTCCAATGTTGAGAGCCTTGATTTTCCCTTTATTAAATACTGCCAAATGCCCGGAATAAAAATCCATTCCATATTGTTTGCGTGCCGGGTTCCAAGCCACAGCCTCGCCTATGTCTTTTTGTGTGGTAATGCCCACGCTATAATCGCCTTTTTGGTAAGACCTATATCGGCCATACACCAACTCAGGACTTCCCAAAAATGCCTGATTGGGCAAAGTATCGTTTACCCTGAATCCTTTTTGAAGCTCGAATAAGCGCTGGTAGCGCACGATAGCATAATTATTATCATCGTTGGCTATTCTTTGCCACAAAGGTCTGTTGTCCTTGTATAGTCCGGCATCTTCCACTTTTACAAAAGGCAATATTTTTTCTATGGTTTGAGCATCGAAATTGGGAATGGCTTGCAGCTCATATTCCGATAGCAAACGGCCATTTTCACTTCTGTAGGCTAAAAAACTATTGATTTGAATAGTAGAAAGCAGGTATAAACTTTCCAGTTCTTCTCTGGTGGCTTTGTTCAAATCGAGCGGCTGGCGATAGTATTGGAACACTGACTCCAACACTGCATCATAGCGAGCATCTCCCGAAGGATTTCCAAACAGGTCTTGTGTAAACTTATCTAAATCTATTTCAGGGCGAGGCGCTTTTTGAGCAAATAGATATGTGTTTACTACAAAATATAGGCTGATGAATACTGAATATTTCAAAAATATTCTTTTGTAGCAATAGCAAAAAGTATTTTTCATTCTTTGGCTGCCGAAGTGGCTTGCGGTAGTTTGCGTGAATGAAATGTAAAGCCCAAACCAAGTGCATGGCATAAGCCCAGTTGCTGGTGTACCGTCACGGCATAGCCGATGCTCAATTGTTTGTTGGTAAAGCCCATTCCAAAAAAATATTTTTCAGGATTAACGTTGATGCCTGTTCTCAAGAATATTTTTTCGATGAGTACATATTCTACTCCCGCCTTGAAACGGGTCTGTTTTTCTATGTCTTTCTCCACTTCGCAGTTTAGCATCAACGATTTTGAGGGAGAATAAGAAAGTCCTGCTTTCATTATGGTAGGCACTCTTTCGTCTTCGTACACAGCTATTTTGGCTTGACTTATATTATAAATATGTGCCCCAAAGCGCAAATGCTTAGTGATTTGTACCTGTCCGCCAAAGTTTATGATGAGATTTCCCTTGCTGCCCCATTCTTGAATGGCTACTTGGGCATATTCTAGCTGAATTCCCAAATTTACACCCATGATATTGTGTGCATATCCGGCATTTAAGCGGGTTTCGTTATAATATTCATTTCCCAACCTATGAAGTGCAAAAGAACCGCAGCCGTATTTTACTGGAGTGAGCGATAAAGGCACAGCGCCTACGGCTGCTACACGGTCAAAAGCTGAAAAATTATATCTGCGTTCGGCAAATGATGAAAAATGTAATTTGTCGAGGCGAGCTGTTCCGGCTACATTATTGAAATGGCTCCACACATCTTCATTTGCTACTGCTGCATTGCCCATTCCTAAAGCTCTTGCACCCATTGGGAAATTGTCGTTGGCAGCCAACAATAACATGTGATTAAAAAATAATAACAAAAAATTATATGTATACTTTTTCAACTTTTACAACAATATTACAAAAGTAATATTTATTGTTATATATAATAAAATATAATGTTTTTAAATTTTTATATTCTATATTTTATTGATTATTAAAGTATTATACATGTTTAAAAAATTATAAATGTTTAATAATAGATTATATTTATTATTAAATATGTGCTTTTAATATTATTATAATCATATGATATACTAATATTTATATTGTATACTATGTATGTTAAATCATTAAATACTTTATTATACTAACTATTTTCCCACCTAGATAGCTCGAAATTTTCTATATTTTAAAAATATTCGCATCGAGCAAACGACTTTGATGCTATTATTTATTAAGTTTAATTTACATATATCATTTGTGTTGTAAACCAATGGCTAAATCAAAACTTACAATAGAATATTGCCCCAAATGCGGCTGGCTTATGCGTTCGGCTTGGATGGCACAAGAATTGCTCACCACTTTTGCCGATGAGCTCAAAAGCGTGGAATTGCAGCCAAGCGAAACCGGAGGCAAATTCGAAATTCGTATTGACGAAAAAAGTATTTTTTCAAGAGCTGAACATGGCCATTTTCCCGAAATCAAAGAACTGAAATCGTTGGTAAGGGATATAGTAGCCCCCGAAAAGTCATTGGGACACACAGACAGAGCATTGGGAAAGGTTGAGTAGGTCTAAAAAGCTCTCTGCCACCAAAAATGATTATGAGAGAAAAGCATAATAATCTTTTGCTATAAATGAAAATTCGTATCAAACTCACCTTACTGTTTGGCACTGTGGTGGCAGCCATTTTGTTGGTGTTTTCATTTGTGATATTTTATTTTTATTCACTTTTTAGAGAAGAAGAATTTTATGAAAGGCTTGCCGATAAAGCCCAAGAAACGGTAGAGTTACTGACCGAAGTAAAAACCATAGACCAAAACATTCTTAAAATAATAGATAAACACGACCTCACCACGCTTTATGGCGAAGAGGTCATGATGTATGACTATAACCTAAAATTGTTGTATAAAAGTGGTGAAGAGTATGTGCATTTTCCCGATTCTTTTTTATCAAATATCAAAATTCAAAAAGAAATAAGGCTAAGGACTGATGAAAGGGAAACCATAGGTGTTTTAATAGAAGACGTTGGGCAAATATTTATCGTAATAGTATCTGCTATAGACAAGCATGGCTATAAAAAACTCGATAACCTTTTACTCATTTTGTCTTTTGGGTGGGCTATTGGTGTCATTGTGGTTTTTATTGTAGGGTATTATTATTCCCAAAACGCACTACAACCCATAAGCAGTGTGGTAAAACAGGTAGATAGAATTACTGCACAAAACCTCAATCTGCGTGTAGATGAAGGCAATAGCAAGGATGAAATAGCCCAATTGGCTAAAACATTTAACAATATGCTCACACGCTTGGAAGAGGCTTTTGTGATGCAGAAAAACTTTGTCTCAAATGCATCGCACGAACTGCGTACGCCCATGACAAGCATTTCGGGTGAGATAGAGGTGGCTCTGATGCAAGAGAGGTCGCCAGAAGAATACAAAAAAGTGATGGAATCTATTCTCGAAGAAACCAAGCATTTGTCCAGAATGACAAACGGGCTATTGGAATTGGCAAGGGTGAGTTCCGATGAATATACTTTTAAACTTCAGGCACTCAGAGTTGATGATGTTATTTGGCAATCGAGATCCGATGTCTTAAAAAAGTACCCAGAATACAGAGTAAAAGTAGAGTTTCAAAACTTTCCTGAAGAAGAAGAAAAGCTAATGATAAAGGGAAACAGCAATATGCTGCGTACTGCCTTTATCAACTTGATAGAAAATGCTTGTAAGTTTTCAAAAAATCAAACGGCAGAGATTTTGGTCATTTTATTTTTTAATAAGGTACAGGTCTTGGTGATGGACAATGGGGTGGGAATGTCTAAAGAAGATATTGTACACATATTCCAGCCTTTTTACCGCTCAATGCGCACTAGAAATATTACGGGATATGGCATAGGGCTTTCGTTGGTAGACAAAATCATAAAGTTGCACAAAGGTTTAGTGGAGGTCACCTCCACTGAAAATGTAGGCACGATATTTACCATCACCCTTTTTAGGGATGATGTGTTTAAAGCATAGATAAAAGAACGTGTTGTGCGATTGAAAATAAATAAATCATATAAGTATAAAAAGTTGTGCATTATACTGAATATCAGTATATTAAAGGATAATTACGACCAAATAATTTCTCCTTTTATGCACAACTTAAAATCTAATTTCGACAAGTTTTTAACCATTACAAAATCTGCTTTTAAAGACAGACTTGACCCCCTTGGTAATCTTAGATATTATCCTAGACTCCCTAAACTATCTGATAGCGAGATAGTTGCACTTTCATTGTCGGCAGAATCGATAGGCATTGACTCTGAAAGTTATCTTTTTGGTAAACTTTACGCTGACCATTTTCATGACTTTCCTGCTTTACCTCATAGATCTAATTACAACCGCAGAAGACGCATCCTTTCTCCTATTATTTCTCTTTTAACACAGCGACTATCTTCCCAACTTAACGAGGATGAAAACGTATTCCTGATAGATTCTATCCCTGTTCCCGTGGCACAATTGGCTAGAGAAAAACAATCTAAAATATGCAAACAGCACTTTGAAACCGCACCCGACAAAGGATATTCTGCTGTACAGAAAAACTGGTTTTATGGTTACAAGCTTCACATGGTAACCTCTGCCAAAGGTGTATTTCACAGCATGGATTTAAGCAAGGCTTCCGTTCATAGCCTGTCCCGTTTACGGGAATATTCATTATCTTAAAGATGTAAAGAACTCAGGATTAAGTACTTGCACACTTATTGGAGACAAAGGATACCTTTCTAAAACCCATCAACTTGACTTGTTTACCTCTTGCAATATCCGACTAGAGACACCCTCAAGAAATAACCAAATTAACAAAGAACATTTCGCTCCGGTATTCAAAAGATCTCGAAAAAGAATTGAAACCCTTTTCGCTCAACTGTGTGATCAATTCATGCTCAAAAGAAATTATGCAAAATCTGCCCTTGGTCTTTCAACCAGAATAGCTTCCAAAATTGCTGCGGTAACATTGCTACAATTCATAAATTTTATCAACCTAAAACCAATTGGAAAACTTAAATATGCACTCAGTTTCTAATCGCACAACACGTTATATTTAGTAATTAATATCACTCATTTGAGATATACCGTCAAAATTAATGACATTGATATGAAAGGTGCAATTTTTAACTATTTAAACTATATTTGGGTTCAGTCTATAATGCGCTTAACAAAAAGTTTGTATGAATACGTTTTTTAAAAAAAATTTGAAAGTTTTCATTCTGTTGACATACTTTCTAAATTTTGCATTTGCTCAGAAATCTACCTTGATTAATAATTCCAGAAAATTCAATGTGGATTCTATTACTATGCTTCCTCCTATTGGCTATATATCTACCAAAGTTCAAGGGGCTATTGTACCACATGATAGCCTTACCATCGCTTTTGAAAAATTGTTAAAAGAAGCTCTTATGTCAAATCGTTTGATAAAAGTAGGGTTTCCAATAGATAGAGATAGTGTAAATACAGAAGATTATAAATACATAGTTAAAACTATTGAAAAATTTAACGATTTACATAGTAGCAAATTTTCAAAAATACCCATCGGGGAAAAATTTGAAAAAGTAGTAGAAAAATATGACGGAAGATACTTTGGAGTCATTTTCTACAACGGATATAATGAAGCTGATATGGCTACAGAAGTATCCAAAAGTGTAGCATTAGGAGTAACAACTGCTATTCTATCAGGCGGCTTATTTGTAGCCTATACAGTACCATACAAATCCTACTTTAATATACTATATCTTCTTATTGATAAGAAAGAAAAGTGTTTTGTGATTTTTAAAAGAAGATTTCAAGAAAATAACATTTATAATATCAAGAGCTTAAAAAAATTCTCAAATAGTTTAGTAAATGAATTTGACGAATGGGAATAAAATTGTTTTGATATAAATTTTATATGTTATAGGATTTAGAATAACATATATAAGTACTGAATCAGCTGAAATCTATAAAAATAACTCGATTATAAACTGTTCCCAACACTATGGATTTTGCGAAATTGAAGCAAAAATTGGTTATGATAGATTTTTTTAAAAGAAACAGTAACCTATTCTAAAGAAATATTTTTAGTTATTTATCTAAAAACTTTTCTCTCATCATTTTGGGGGTGACGTTAAATTCCATCATTCCCTTTTTGGCAGGTTTTGTACTGCTTTCCATTCGAGCATTGGTGCTAGGCAGGTCGTTGGTTGGCTTAAAATATTTTTTGCCCTCCAACAGCAGTGCTTTCATTCTATTTTTATCAAAGCCAAGCTCATCTCTGTAGGTGGCAGCCAACTCATCGGGCATGAAGTAGAATATAACATGAATATTTCGCCCATCATTACCTTGCACATTGCCCGATTGGGTGTTTTGTGAAGCATCTTGGCAACTGTTGATGTCTGCCAAAAGTTTACCCACTCGCAAACTGTATTGATGGGTGCCCAAGCCATAGACGCCTAAAACCCTGACCAATCCTGCCAACCAACTGTCTTTTTTTGCTTCCCAACCTTTGAGGATGGGGTCGTATGAATTATTTATAATTACATCTATACTATCTATATCATAGTCTATTGCGTAGCGTACCGCATCTTCAAACGGAACAACCTGTCTTAAGCCTCCATCTACATAGTCGCTACCGTCCATGTGTACATAGCTCATCCACAAAGGCTGGTTGGCCGATGCCCAAATCCAGTTTTTCATGCGTTCATAATCGTTGTTTGCAGAAGTTTTGAGCTCAAAATTTCCTGAAGTCATGTTCGTAACACCTACTCCAAGCAAAAGCCCCCTGGAACGCAGTTCATCAAAATGTTTTTTAGTAAAGAATTTATCGATGAGTTTTTTAAAATTTTTAGTCTCGCCAATGGTAGCCTTGCCGCATGCCAATCGCCTCAGTGCCATGCCGAGTCTTGGAGTGGTTTTCACCGTATCTCCTTGTATTTTTACTTTGAAAGGATTTTTATTGAAAATGTCTTTTTGCGTAGTGGATGTGTATATTTCTGTGAGCAAATCAAATTGCTGCAACAGCACCAGTGGTCCCATGGTGCTGCCCGTACTCACACCTAGCACGGCTTTGTAGCCGCCTCGACTTTTGACCAAGGTATCTACCACACCCACGCCCCAAGCACCGCGAGCACCACCTCCGCTTACTACCAATATTTTGTTCCCGATTTTATAAGGTAGATCTTGAGCAGAAACACATACAGATATAAAAAGTAAAAGAGATAGGTTTATAGTTTTCATAGACAGATAATTTTATCTAAAATTAGTAATAAATCATAAAATAGAAATATTAATTCAACTTCTAATATCAATTTTTATACTATTGCCAAATTCAAATCTTTGTACCTTAGCAACGTTGAGCCTAATTAAATTTATAAATGAGATATATCATTCCTGTTGTCGCATCTTTATTGCTTTTTTCCTGTAGCGATACGGCAACATCAACAACTACAAATTCTGAGATTAATTTATTGTTAAAGTCAATGGAAAAAAACATGTCGGATAATAACCCAAAAGTTGAAAAACGAACTTTTGATGGAATAAATGAGCAATCGACAATAGTATCAAACATCAATTGGCAGCAAGAAATTGCACTTTTTTATGCTGTGGATATATTTAAACCCAATTTGAAGGGTGTATATTCTATATTTCAAGATGACCGTGTAAAAATGTACGTCAAAACATCAGTATCTAAAAATGAAATTGACACACTTGTTGTCAAAAAATCATCTAACGGAAAGATATACGATGTTGTAGCCCAAGGAAATTCCGAAAATTTACTTTTTAAAACAAAAACCCGATATGGTATAAAAATGGATACTGCTACCGAGCAAATTATTTCCTATCATTTGTTTACTCATAAAAAATTTAGATGGGGAAAAGAGAATTTGTTCCGTTTAGATGCAATTGTTATTAACTAATGATGCCTATTTTACTTAAAAATACAATTTTTGAAAGTCAAATATGGCGACTTGTGCCTGATAGTAGCGAAAAATATCTGATTCTGGAGGAACGAAACTTCGAATCGAGAACTGTTTCTTTTTCAGCATTAGACTTGCATTCATTGAAATTTATTTGGAACAGTATCGTTTTTACAGAAAAATGGTGGTTGGGCATCGAGTGTGCATTTAATGGAAGGCTTTTGCTGCATGGCTATAATCATGTGCAATATGCCAACCATTTGGGAATAAAGTGTATTGATATTTCTACGGGGAAAGAATTGTGGGAAAATATGTCAAAAGTCTTTTATTCTGTGGATGAAGGGTGTGTATATGCACAGAACAAAGACGAATATATGCCTGAGTTGCTTACTGTTTTAGATATTGATTCAGGAAAGCATTTAGGAGATACAGCCTTTGCAAATGTGGCATTTGGCAGTACAGAAAATAGCCATTATCCGTTATTTTTCACACACGATGATGACGCTTTTGGTAAAATAAATTTGTTTCTGGGTAAAAAATGGGGAGTAAACGCTGAAAATGCTGTTGAATATATGGAAATGCCAAATTACATTATTATATCGTACTACATAGCAGGAACAAATAAACTATTGTGGCTCAACAGAAACGGAGAAGAAATAATGCATACAGCGATTAACCAAAATTGCGAGGGTGTTGGAAAACAAACCTTTTTGGTGTGTGCAAACAAGCTTATATTTGTAAAAGACAAAAAAGAAATCTGTGTTTATGAGCTTTAGAAACGCAATTTGTGTATTGGCATTCTTTTTGGCAATTCGCCTCTATGCCATCGAGGCCGACTCCATCACCACCATGCAGAAAAATGGACAAACGGTGATTTTGTACGAAGTTGGGCCTAAAGAGACCATATATTCTATAGCTAGAAAATACAATATTCCTCCCAAAGCTATTATTGCTATCAATCCAGAAGTCCAAAATTCAGGATTAAAAACCGGACAGAAAATATTTGTCCCATTTGAAACAGCCAGAGCCAACAAGCCACAAGCATCGCAAAATTCGGCTGATGAAATAGAAGGGGCTACATACCATATTGTAGAATCAGGACAAACCTTGTATTCTGTATCAAAAATTTACAAGGTTTCGGTCGATGAGATTAAGCGCTGGAATAACCTAGGCAATAGCCCCATAAAGACAGGCATGAAATTAATCGTGAAAATGCCTGATGAATCGGCTATTTCACAAACGTCTGTTTCAGATAATAGTGATGTTTCTAAAAAAACGGTTCGTTCAAACACGGGTTATGATAAAATAGTAGAAAAAGGCCTCGCAGATGTGTTTGACACAGCTGAGGGCACAGAATTTCACTATGCTTTGCATAAAAACTTGCCTACAGGCACAGTTGTAAAAGTGATAAACGAAGCTACGGGAATCAGTGTATATGCGAGAGTGGTAGGGCGTTTGCCAGCTACTACAGATAAAAATATAGTCATAAAGCTTTCAAAGTTGGCTTTCGATAAATTAAGCCCCGATGGTCGCAGCTTCAAAGTGCAAACAGAATATTTGCCTTGATGCCATTACAAATATTTTTCAGAAATAATATCTACAGTAGACTGAATATCGCTACCCTCGGTGGCTTCGCCTATGGCTTTGAATTGCCATTGTCCATTATCATCACGCACAAATGCACCCATCACCATCGATATTTTTCCTCTGAAAGCTACTTCGCTTGATAGGTTAAAAGTGGCAAACACACTCAATACATCTCTTGGTGTGCCCTCAAAAACACGTATTTTAGAATAGGGAATAGTAGCAAAATCTTGCTTCAAATAAGAATTAAGAAAAAATGCTACATATTTCACATTGCGGTTCACCATAGCTAAATCCACAGTGATTACTTCGTTGTCATAATCATCGGCTGTAGCATCGCCCACTCTGTCGTCACCGCTGTGTCTTACGGAATAGTCGCTTGATTCTAACTTTTTATAGTAAACAATGTCCACCAATTTTTTGTCGTACCCGAAAAAAGCCACACTGGCGTCTAGGTCTACTTGAGTGCTGTCGTTTATCAATCCGAAAAAAGACTTTTTATTGATGCGCCCCCAATTTACGCCCACACACACTTTCTGCAAAGCTCGTCCTTCTTTTTCAAGTTTTATCGAACTGCCTTTACTGAGGTTAATACCTATCTTTTTGTTTAGATTAATACCTGACATAATTCATTATTCGTAAATCGTAAATTCTTCTTCTTATGCATAAATATCTACATAACCCTGTAGCCCGAAGTTTGTACCTGAGCCATCGGCTAAGAATTTCCATTCTCCGCTTTGCTTCACGAGTTTTCCGAATATTACCTCGGTGGCTTCGGGGGTATCGTTGTCAAGGTTGAAACGAGCCACTTCGCGCTTATTTTCTACATCAAACAGCCTTATATATGAGTTTCTTAGCATTCCAAAATTATGTCTGCGTTGTGCTGCTTCGTGGATGGTTACCAAAAATATCAACTCTACAGCATCCGGATTTATCAAATCGAGATTGGCCAAAATTACTTCGTCATCACCTTCGCCTATGCCTGTGCGGTTATCTCCTGTGTGTTGCACAGCTCCATCGGGCGATTTCAAGTTGTTGTAAAACACAAAGTACGACTCCGAGACTAGTTTGCCATTGTTGCCAATGATAAAAACACTAGAATCTAGGTCAACAGGCGAGCCGGGAAGCAGTTCCCAGCCAAGGCCGATGAGTATTTTCTTTAATCCGGGTTCGGTTTTGGTGAGGTTAATGCTTCCACCTTTTTTTAATGAAATAGACATTGTTCTTTATTATAAAAATCAGTTATTTATCTTTGAAAAAATCGTTTATTTTCTTCTCTACATGTTCATTGCTTGCTTTCTCGGGCAATATATATTTTTCGTTTTTAGGAGGAAGCGATTGTGAACTGTTTACATTAAATGCTTTTTCAAACTTTTTTTCGCTTTTGCTTTCGTGTGCCATGCGCTTTTGCTCTTCTTCTTTCTGCACACGCTCCTTAAGCGAAGCCAAATCGTTGCTTATCTGGTAATTGGTTTCCAGTTTTTGAATATCTTCTTCTAGGGTGCGGTCCACATGAGCTATCTCGGTGAGTGCTTCAGCTTTATTTTCAAGCTCTTTTATTTTTTCTTCATACTTATTGAAGTTTGACAGTGCTGAGTTTTTTATGCCTGCCAATTGAGAAGCTATTTCTGCCTGTGCTTTAGCATTTTGTGCTTTGGCTATCAGGATAGACTCTTTGGTTTTGGCCTCTTCAAGCTTCATTTTCATGCGCTCCAGCTGCTCTTTTAGTGTGTCTACCGTAGACTGAGAGTTTTGAACCAGTGCTTGGTACTGTTCTGCTTGCTGGTCGACCAATGCCTTTTTTTGAAGTGCTTTTTTAGCAATCTCTTCATCGCCCGATTTCAAAGCCACAGCCGCTTTGTCGTACCACGAAAGCGATTCGAGGTGGTGTTGCTCGTATTTTTTCTCAAGACTTTTTTTATTGCTGATGGCGTTGGCTAGGGCTTCGGTCGATTTTTGGACAGAAACCTCCATTTCTTGAATGGCCAATTTTATCATCTTCACAGGGTCTTCTATCACATCAAGCGCATTGTTGGCTTCGGCTTTGAAAATGTTCATCAGCCGCTGAAATAATCTTCTCCACATAGGTTTAGGAATGAATATAATGCACTAATTACGATAAATTTTTAAAAAAGTGCCATTAATTGGCATAAATATGTTTAATCATTTGGCCGACTGCTTACAGTCGAAAGCTTTGAAGCTTTTCTTTTTTTAAATTTTTATGTTTCATAAGTCTTGAAATGCTCATTTTCTTATGTGTATTACTATTGATTTGGAGTTTTTAGTAACATTTTTTCTGTATCCAATAGTTGTTTTTAATCTCTTCGGGGCTAAATGATTTTTTTACCAATTCTTTGTAGGCCTCCGACTGAAAATATTCGTTTGTATTCATCACATCAAAAGGATGACGAAAGCTTAAAGTATATTTTTGGAGCTTTTGTTTCAGCACTTGGAGGGTATCGGCTAGTGTGGCATCGTTTGCCAAGTTCATTTGCTCGTCAGGGTCGGTGGCTATGTCGTAGAGTTGGTCTGTATCAAAATATTGGGGATAAAATTTGAATAAGGGCATGGTAAAGGCCTGTTTTCCGGTAATGTTGAGTGCTTTGGTTGCTTTTCCCGTTTTCATCATCTCTATTTGCGGTTGTGGCAATCGGGTGGCTATGTATCTCCACCGTCCCCACTGGATGGCTCTGGCATAGCCAAATTCAAAAAACATTTCTTTCATGGCTGTGCTTGGCTTTTTCCCTAGCAACTCGTCCCACACACTTTTCCCATCTGTTTTTACAGATTGAGGCAGCTTGATGTTGGCCATATCGAGGAGCGTGGGATATAGGTCTATGTTTTGAAAAGGCAAATCTGTAGAGCTGCATTCTGCAATCTTTTCAGGGTAGCGCATAGCAAATACGGTGCGAGTGCCGCTGCGGTAGCATGTACCTTTATTATAATGTCTATTATGGTCTGAAATAAAGATAATTACCGTGTTTTTATCCAATTTATTTTTCTCTAATGCCTTGAAAATGGCATTTACACAATCGTCTGTCCACACTGTGGAGATGGTTTCAAAATTGGGCACATACCCTTTTTTCACTATTCTGTCTCTTATGCTGCTCCTTGGTGGTAGTAGTCCCTCCATGCCTTCTATTTTGCCTGCATATGTTTTTGAAATGGGTTGATCTATCGATTCCTCTAAACAAGGCCCGTGATGCCCCGTAGTGTTCACTATCATAAAAAATGGTTTTTCTTTTTTCTGCAGATTGATAAAATCTACAGCTCCTTTAGCCGTCCAGTCCAAATTGTGATATTGAAGTTCTCTGAGCGGATGGTCGTCATTGTTGGCTATCACCACAGAGGCCGCATAGTCAAAGCCACATTTTTTAATCTTGGCTACGGCATCAGCCTGCATTTCTTTGAGCTTTTTGTCAGTTTCCGAAGCTAAATAGTTTTCATTTGCATCAAACTTTTCTTTGTACACATCTTTGAATAAATGCCACTTGCCTACAAAAGCGGTGTTATAGCCGTTGGCAGACAGAATTTTGGGGAATATGGTTTCTTTTTCTGCGTCTATAAAGGTATTCCACTCCACAGAATAGGGTTTGTCGGTAGGAAAAGCCTTGGTAAAAACCTCTTCTTCACAGCGTCCGGCATATTTTCCTGTGAGCAAACTGTAGCGACTGGGAGTACATACCGATGAGGTGACATGATATTCCGTGGCTTTAATGCCTTCTTTGGCTATTCTGTCGATGGTGGGCGACAGCAAAGGCCCGCCTCCGAATCCCCAATGGTAAAAATCGTTATCGTCTGTGTGAATGATAACGATATTAGGTTTGGTTTGTGCTTCAATTGTATGGTTTATACAAACAAATAGAATAATTGAGCATAAAAAGTATGTTTTTTTCATTTTCTGATATGGATTGAATGCCTTAGCCTAATTAAGTTACTAGGATAGGTGTTAGTAGAATATGGATAGTAAAACCACTCAAATAAAGATAAAACACTTGCCTTTTCAAAAAAAAGCCAATTTTTTTCCGGTATTTGATTGTTCTCAGGTTACTTGACATATCTTCTATTATATTAATAAGTAACTATACCTGCTTAATTGCAAACACCTTTATCAGGCTTAAGCAATAGGCATAAAAACACAGTAAATCTAAACCATATTGCAGTTTTATTTTGCTTAGCATCAGTTATATAACATCAATTTTTTATTCTACATTTGTTCTATGGTCAGCTCTATACTTTGTTTTTTGTGGTCGTTTCTCATATCGGTATTCGCTATTCCTTCTATTATTAATGTAGCACACAGAAAACAATTGCTCGATGAGCCAAACCTACGTACAGTTCACATGTCGCTCACCCCTAGATTGGGTGGAGTAGCCATCTTTGCAGGTTTTACCTCCGCACTCACCATTTTTGGCGATTTCGATAGAGAAATTCAGCAAATTATTGCCGGCTGTATCATCCTTTTTTTTATTGGATTAAAAGACGACATCATCACTTTGTCCACCTTTAAAAAGTTTTTTGTACAAGTATTGGCTGCCGGTATAGTGGTTTTTATTGGCGATATTAGAATTACAAATTTTCACGGCTTTTTGGGATGGCACGAAGTTCCATTTGGAATTAGTTACGCATTTACATTCTTTATTATCATCGGTATCACCAATGCTGTCAATCTCATCGATGGGCTCGATGGCTTGGCTGGTTCGGTCACAGTCACTATTTGTTTAATTTTTTGCTCATTTTTTTATTTTCAACCCATAGCCAACTCTATGTTTTATGCCAACTTAGCATTGGCTTTGGCAGGAGGGGTTGTTGGTTTCTTGCGATACAATATCCACAAAGCCATCATTTTTATGGGCGACACAGGTTCATTGGTCTGTGGTTTTCTTATCTCTATTTTTGCTATTAAGTTTATAGAATTTGGCTATGTGCCTTCTGGCCCGGCTGTTTCGGTTTCCGTACTTATAATACCAGTTGTAGACACGCTTAGGGTTTTTATTGTTAGAATTTTGAAGGGTCAGTCTCCATTTTCGCCCGACAAAAATCATATACACCATGTACTCAAGGCTGCCGGACTGCAATCAATTTATATAGTTTTGATATTGGTTGCGGTCAACATAGCTGTTTTTGCACTTATTTTTAGCCTGTCTTTTTTAGACATCAATATTATAATGGCTATATTGACATTCGTTTCTGTCATTTTTTGTCTTGTACTTGAATGGGTAAAAAAATCATACTCTTAAGTATTCTTTTTTCTTTGTTTTTAAACCTAGCGTCTGCTTTGGAGCTCACCAAGAAGCTAGATAATGACCTATTGGTGTACGACAAATCATTGAAATCTTTAGTGCCACTTTTAGGAAATCTTGCTGACCAAGAGGTTGTGTACCTAAAGCTACAGGCAGAAGACGTGTCAAACCATTCTTTGAATATTCATTGCCCCAAGCCATATAGTTTATTTTACAACAACAAGCTCATCTCGTCTGTTCGCGCAGTAGATACACTTATTAACATAGCTTCATTAATTCCCAACCTCATAGACGACCACATTTACATAGCCATTTACAGTACACAATATCTAGGCGGGCTCGATATTAGCTTATATCGTGAGTCTCTAGGTGCCAATATCGATCTTAGCTCAAAACAAATACAAAAATCAAACACGATAGTTAAGGATGAAAAAAAGGACAGATATCTCTCGGGCCTTATATTGTGTATTATTACATTTTTAATCCTAAAAACACTTGTCCCCAATATATTTGAACGCGTTTTTCGATTGAAAATCGATGTGCCTGAACTCTTGGGAAGGTCGTCCAGCAAATTGTCTTATTTCCAAAACGAAAGTTTTTTCATTTTTCTTTTCATTTCTATTTTGGTAGGCATATACTGTTATGTTTTTGTAGACAATATACCTTTGGTAAAAAACATCAGCACCCTAAACCAGTTGAGAGGTGCTTATTTGTTTTTCTTTGGCATGTTTTTCACAATACTTCTTTTTGCTTTTAAATATTTTATTTACAAAATAGTATCTTACATTTTCGGTGTGGGTTCATTTGCAAAAGTGCTTATCAATGAGTTTTCTAAAACTGTTTTCCAAGCTTTAGTATTTGTCTATCCGGTTTATTTTGTGTGGCAATCGCCCTATCATTATTCACAAACTACAGTCACACTCAAGCTTGTTTACCCACTTATATTCGTTTTGTCTATATTTCTATTAAAAGAATTATATTATTTTTATAAGCTATTCAATTTCAGAAAATTCTACATTATTGCATATATTTGCATTTGTGATTTATTTCCTACTTGCATATTCCTTAAAATATTAACACAATTAGAATATATTTAAATGCATACTGAAGCAAATAACGTTACTGTTGATTCAAGAAAGAAGAAAGTTTCAAGTATATTAGTTACGCAAGCAAAACCTACGGATGAAAATTCCCCCTACTATACATTGGCTAAAAAGTACAATCTAAAGATTGATTTCAGGCCATTTATAGACATTGAAGGTGTTCCTTACAAAGAATTTAGAAAGCAAAAGATTGAGATATCTGATTATACGGCAGTGATTTTTACCAGCCGAAATGCAGTTGACCACTTCTTCAAAATTTGCAAAGAGGGCAAAGTAGAAATAGCCCCCACTATGAAATATTTCTGTGTATCGGAGCAAACAGCCAATTATTTGCAGAAATACATCGTGTTGCGAAAACGTAAAATATTTGTTGGTCAAAAAACAGCGTCCGATTTGTTTGAGGTGATGAAGAAACACAAAGCAGAAAAGTTTTTATATCCCTGTTCAGATATAAGAAACGATGATTTGCCCGTTTTCATGAAAAACAACGATTTCACTTTCTCTGAAGCTGTGATGTACAACACTGTTCCCAGCGATTTATCTGATCTTTCTGATGTAAAATATGATATATTGGTATTCTTTAGTCCATCAGGAATACATTCTTTATTTCATAATTTCCCTGATTTCAAACAAGAAGCCACACGTTTAGCCGCTTTTGGCCCTACTACAGGCAAAGCTGTTCGCGATGCAGGCCTCATATTAGACATAGAAGCACCCATGCCAAACGCTCCATCTATGACGGGTGCGTTAGACTTATATATTAAAGACGCCAATCAAGTATAGTATTATGATTAAGTTTTACATATCGTTAGGTAGGGCTAAAAAACTGTTTTTTGGGGTGTTACTCGCATGCATCCCTTATTTAAATTTGTTTGCCCAAACTGATGCCCAGTTTAGCCAATATATGTATATTAATCCTTTTTACAATCCAGGTGCTACAGCTATTGACGAAAACACCAATATTGCTCTCCTTTCCCGCTATCAATGGCTTGGAAACAGACCTACAGCCGGAGTTAGCGGTAGCGACTTATCTGGGTCTCCTGTCACTCAATTAGTAATGGCTTCTACCAAGATCAGACAGATAAATAGCGGTGTGGGTGCATATTTTATGCACGAAACACTCGGTCCATTGAGAAATATGAATGCCATCATAAATTATTCATATCATGTAAAAATCGCTGATGGAAAATTGGGAATTGGTGCGGGCTTAGGTATTTACAACAGAGATATCATCGGTAGATTAAATCCTAACGATCCCAACGACCCAGTATACTTATATTATATAGGTGCACCAAACCAATACGATATAGATGTAAATCTTGGTGCATTTTATCAACATCCCAAATTTTTTGCAGGAATAAGCACTAGGCATCTAAATACACCTATACTCAACGATTCAACCAAGGAATCTAGAATATCTCAGCATTTTTATGCTACAGGCGGGTATAATTTTACATTAAACGAGCTTTTTACACTCACCCCGATAGCCTTGGTTAAATCGGTGTCTAACAACTTTAGAGCCACCAGTGTAGATGTGTCTGCGCTTGTAAAATACAATAATGAACAGTTCTGGGGTGGTTTATCCTATCGCTCATCCGATGCTTTGGTAGCGATAATTGGTGTAGGTCTTACTAAAAACAATAGCCTTAAGTTTGGTTACGCTTTTGATTTAACTGTGTTGGGCAATGCTGCCAAAGCCGGTACCTCACATGAAATAATGCTAACTTACTCAAAACCAGTAGCCGAAATTTTACCCAAACCTATAATTAGAACGCCTAGGTATCGATTTTAATTTTTTTATTAATTTTTTAATCGATGTTGTATTTATAAAATATAATACATAGTTTTGGCAGACTTTATAAGTTTTTAGAAACTCATAGTATGACTAAAAAGAGCTTCGTTAAGAGTACGATTCAAATCTTTGCCCTCGCTGCTTCCATTTTTGCTATAGAAGCATGTAGAAGAAATAACAGTAACAACAACGTTGCACAGGGCGATTTAGTGGGCGTTCCCGATCGCGTAGGATGGTCTCAGTCTGTTCCTTACGGTATGGTAGTTTGCCCTTCAGGCACTTTTCACATGGGTCAAGCAGACCAAGATGTGCCTTCTACTCAAATCAATTACAATAAGCAAATTACCATTGGCGGTTTCTATATGGATGAAACTGAAATCACTAACAATGAATATCGCCAGTTTATATACTTTTTGCTAAGACCCGATGAGTATCCTGATTGGAAAAACACCCAAGCATGGCTAGACTCTACTATCAAAAGCAAAGGCGATGAATATATTATGAAAGATTTATATCCTGACACTACTGTTTGGGTTAAAGATTTTGCTCATCACATGGGTGATCCCATGATGGAGTATTATTTCTATCATCCGGCATTTGACGAATACCCTGTAGTTGGTGTAGATTGGTATGCTTCAAGAATATTTTCTCACTGGAGAACTCGCTACATGAACGAGTGGAGAACAGAACTCAGTGGATTAAATCTTTTTGCTAATCCTTCTTTCAGATTGCCATCGGAAGCCGAGTGGGAATATGCAGGAAGAGGTGGAAGAGATATGGCTAAGTATCCTTGGGGTGGTCCTTATATAAGGAACTCAAAAGGCTGTATGCTTGCTAACTTAAAGCCTGGTCGTGGTAACTACTACGATGATGGATTTATGTACACTGCTCCTACAGGTTCATATTTTTCAAACGATTATGGTCTTTACGACATGTCGGGCAATGTGTCTGAATGGTGCGAAGATGCATTTTTTGAATCTTCTGTTCCCGTTGTGTGGGACATGAACCCTACCTATTTTGACTCTGCTGAAAAGAGAAAAATCGTTCGTGGTGGTTCTTGGAAAGATGTTGCTTACTTCCTTGAGTTAGGTACCAGATCTTTCGAATATGCTGATACTACTAAATCTTTTATTGGTTTCCGTTGTGTAATGACATATCTTGGTCGTTCATCGGGTGCCGAGTTCTAATCCCTAACAATTAACAACTATCAAAACTTAAGAATCATATTTTAACCTATTTTAATTAACTCTTAAAACAATGAGCGCAGCTTACAGATCTTCACATCCTCTTACAGGCAAAGAAAAATTCTACCAAAAAACTGCACCCGTTATTACAGGTGTTGGTGCATCAGTTGTTATTTTAGGTGCTCTTTTTAAAATTATGCACTGGCCTGGTGCTGCACCTATGCTCATCGTAGGTCTTGGTACAGAAGCAGTACTTTTCTTGCTTTTTGCATTTGCTCCTCCGGTTACAGAGCCAGATTGGACTATTGTTTATCCTGAATTGGCTGCCGATGCACATGGACACGCTCACAAGCCTGCCAAAAAAGAACAAGCTGGTGGTGCCATCAAAAAATTGGACGATGTAATTTCAAACGCTCTTCCTCCTGAGGTAATCGAAAAAATTGGTGCAGGCTTCAACCAGTTGAACCAAACAGTATCTGAGTTAGGAAAAATAACCGGTGCTGCTGCCGCCACAGAAGAATATACGGCTAATGTGAAAACTGCTACTTCTTCTCTTTCTGAGTTAAGCAAGTCTTATTCTACTACTGTGTCTGCAATGTCAGAAATGGCCAATGCTTCTACTGATGCTAAAGAATATCACTCACAAGTACAAAGCATTACTAAAAACTTAAGTGCACTGAACGCTGTGTACGAAATGGAATTGCAAGATGTGAATGTTCACTTGAAATCGATGAATAAGTTCTATGGTAGCTTGTCTAGCGCTATGGAAAATATGACTGATGCGAGCAAAGAGGCTCAATCATTCAAATCAGAGCTTTCTAAATTGACTGGTAACCTCACTTCGTTGAATACCATATATGGCAATATGTTAGCTGCCATGAAAGCTTAATATTACTTTTGAAAATAGTTTTTATTATAAAACATTAAATATATTCTGAAAAATGGCAGGTGGTAAAGAAACGCCCAGGCAGAAGCTAATTGGTTTGATGTACTTAGTACTTCTTGCTCTTTTGGCTTTACAAGTTAGCTCGGCTATCATGGAGAAATTTAAATTTCTTGATGAAAGTTTGCAATACTCAAACGATCAAATGGATGAAGAAAACCTAGAGTTGGAGAAAACTATCGAAAAGGCAGTTTCCGACAATGGTAATAAGCCTTCTGATAAACAAGTATTGGAAAAAGCACTAGAAGTGCGCAAAGAAGCACATGAAATCAAAAAGTATATTGACGATGTACGTGCTGAAATTGTAAAAAATACCGGTGGTTTAGAAGAAGATGGTTCATGGAAGGGTGCTAAAGAAGAAACGGCCATTGAGGTGTTTATGATTGGCCCTGAAGGTTCTAAGAAAGGCAAAGCTTATGAGCTTCAGAAAAAAATCAACGGCTTCTGTACCTACCTTACTTCTTTGAAGCTTGCAGAAGGTGAAGGTCCGTCTGCTAAGATAAGGGTGTTCAAAAACATTGCTATGGATGCTAAGGATGATTCACGTATTACCAGTAAAGAGCAAAAGAATAAAGATTTCGCTGCACTAAATTTTGGTCAAACACCAATGTGTGCCGCTATGGCTGTAATGAGTGTTATAGAAAACGAAGTTTTGAAATATGAGACAGATGCATTAAATCTTTTAGCTACTAAATTAGGTGCTACAGATATCAAGTTTGATCAAGTTTTTGCCATGTACAGAGCCGATTCTCGTGTGGTAGCAGCTGGAACTAAATATAATGCAGAACTTTTCATATCTGCATCCTCTTCTGCAATTAAGCCTAAGATTTCAGTTGACGGTCGCACTTTGGAAGTTGACAAAGAGGGTAGAGGTAAGCTGGAATTCACTGCTACAGGTGGTGCTTACGATAAAGATGGGTTAGCTAAAAAATCGTGGACTGGTCAAATATCGTTTAAGAACAAAGGTCGTGATACAACATTTACGGTTAAAGGTGAATATGTAGTGGCTCAACCGGTTATCCAAGTACAATCTGGTGCTGTTAGTGCTTTGTATTCTAACTGCGGTAACCCATTGCAAATAAACGTTCCTGCGCTTGGTTCTGTATACAATCCTAGCTTTGGTGCTACTGGTGCAGATGTGCAACCGGGTTCTAAAAAAGGCGAAGTTTATGTTGTTCCAAATGCTAAAGCTGTTACAATTAAGGTTTCTAGTGGTGGTAACTATATTGGAAGTGTTGATTTCCCTGTTAAACCGGTTCCGAAACCTGATATTCAATTATTAAGTAATGGTAAGGCTGTTGATTTGAAAAATGGTTTCAAGCTTGCAGCTCCACGTTCTTTACAAATTAAAGCAGTTCCTCAACCTGAATTTGCTGCTTCAAACCCTAAAGATGCAAGATATAAAGTAACACAATGGACTGCATATCTATTACGTGGTTCACGCTTGGTTAAACAAAAGGATGCTACTACTGAAGTTGTTGACCTTAATGATATTGCTACCCAATCAAAACCGGGTGACCGTATCACAGTAGAGGTTAAACAAGTAATGAGAAGCAATTTCTATGACAAACAAGAGGAAGTTCGTTTATCTCAAACTATACAGACTATTCCAATTACAGATTAATCTATATTAAAATGTTAAAATACATCTTTATACTTTCTTCGGTTATATTTTTCTCGGTAACAAGTGTTCAAGCTCAGAAAAAAGGAGCGAAGAAGAAAACAGCAGCTGCTCCAACAAAATCTCCTGAACAGTTAAAAGCCGAGGAGGATGCTCGTAAGCAAGCTGCTTTAGAAGAAGAAAATAAGAAGAAAGCTGCCGCTGAGGCTGAAAGGCAAAGAAAGCTTGCTGAATACGAAGCTAAAATCAAGAGAGTTTTATCTCCTGATAATAAAAACAAATATTCAGTGAGGCCGATATTGGATAAAGATGTAATGTTTAAGAAAACTGTATGGAGAAGACTTGATATGCTTGAAAAGCAAAACAGAAACTTCATGTCAGTAAACAAAGAGTTGCCTACGCTTATTTTGGAATATATTAAAATGGGTAAATTAAAGGCTTATACTACTGATTCTCTTGATGAAGGTACTGTGCTTACAGATGCTAAATTCAAAGAAAATCTTCAAGATCCGAACAATCAAATGCCGGATACTGCTGGTATGAGCAAGGAAGATATTGCACAAATTATGTCTCAAGACAGAAGCATTAATGCTAAGCAACTTACGCTAATCGAATTGAAAGAAGATGTCATTTTCGATAAGAAGCGTTCTAGAATATATTATGATATAATAGCTGTTACAGTATATATACCGGCTGCATTGAACCCTAGAGGTTTTAACCAAGCAGTAGCTTCTGTTAAATTTAAAGACCTTTTTGAAATATTCAAAAACGATAATAGAGCGATTTGGTTCAATAGAGACAATGATTCTGAACACAGAAATTTTGCTGATGCATTCGAACTTAGATTGTTTTCCTCTTATATAATCAAAGTATCTAATCCAAATGATGAACTTATTGTTGATACCTATGGCGGTGATGCCAAAAAGGGTAGATATGGCTCGGAGAAAGCTGCTTTAGATTTGATGGAATACGAACATAATCTTTGGGAATTTTAATAAAAAAGGGGCTTACGCCCCTTTTTTATTCATATCCAAACATGTTTTTCTCTTTAATTTTTTCAGCTACCTGAGGCGGCACCATTTTTATCCATTCATCGCTGCCACTTGAAATTTGTTTGAAGACCATATCGGAGGTGATACTGAAGTTATCAGCATTGAACCTTTTTATATCTTCTATTTTTTTAGATTCTAAAAAGTGCATGTATAAATACCTTAGATTTTCGGCTACCTCAAAATTTAAGCAATTATAAAATTTGCCTGTATCTTTTCTAATAGGATATACATACAGTTTGATATTTTGTGCAAAAAGCTGTGCAAATGATTCTAATATTCCACCGGGAAGTTTTTTGTAATATTCTTCATTGAATATTTCTTCTAAGTTTAGTATCCCGAGAATGATTCCAATTTTGTTTTTGGTAAACTTTGATAGATAAGACGCTAATCTGTAATAGCCTTGATAATCTGAAATAAGAACGGTGTAACCAAGTGAACAAAGGATATCGACCCTGTCGATAAAATCATCTAAGTCTATTTCTACTCCACCGGAAGCGGCATAAAGGTTAAAAAGAGTAAGCTCGGCTACTGTGACCATGTTGTTTTCATCCACATCTCCATCTTCTTTAAATTGCCTTATCCCGTTTTCATACATATCTTGGTTTACTAATGTAAATGGCCTGAAACGACCTCTGTAGGCCAATATGTTTTTCTTGTAAAAAAAATCTGAGGGTTGTAAAACATCGCCTTTAGGGCCAAATAGTGCAGCCTTTGTTAGTTTGTGCTTTACAAGCAAAAGGCTGAGCAATCTATTGTCGGCATTGCTAAAATCGGGACCGGATAACCTGAACATGTCAATCTCTACCCTGTCGCTAGACAATTCTTCCATGAGTGTGGTGATGATGTCTTCAGGATTCATGTATCTGTAAAGGCAGCCATATATTAAATTTACACCCAAAACACCGACTGCTTGCTGCTGCTGGATAACATCATTGTCTAGCAACCTGAAATGTAGAATACATTCATTGGGCTCGGTATTGGGATTTAGTTGAAAACGAATCCCCATCCATCCGTGTCCTTCTCTTGTTTTGTCAAAACTGATGGTGGTGAGATTGTTTGCATAAGCAAAAAAGAGTGTGCTGTCGCCTCTTTTTTCTTTAAGGCGTATCTCTAACAGAGAATACTCTTTTGCCAACATTTTCAACAAGCGAGATTCTACTACATATCTGCCACTTTCTTCTGCGCCATAGATGGCATCGGAAAATGTCATGTCATAGGCCGACATGGTTTTGGCAATGGTCAACGAAGCTGCACCTGCTTTGAAAAAATGTGCTGCTACCTCTTGTCCTGCACCTATTTCAGCAAATGTACCATAGGTTCGTTTGTCTAAATTTATAGCTAAAGCTTTTTGCTTTACACCTAATATTTGCTTTTCTGTAGCCATTTGCTTTTTTTCTTGGGTTAATTTTTATTGCTTCATGGTTCCCGAGTAGGCTTTGTTGTAGTGCTGCATGATTAATTCTGCCACTAAACCAGTCCACCCTGTTTGATGGTTCGCTCCTAATCCTTCGCCTGTATCGCCATGGAAATACTCGTAAAATAGAATATAGTCTTTGAAATGCGGGTCTGTTTGCAGTTTTTCTTTAGTGCCATAGATAGGCCTGCGTCCATCTTTATCTTTTTTAAATAGATTTATCAATCGCATACCTATTTCGTCTGCTACATCGCTTATGTTTACATAGTTGCCACTACCGGTGGGGTATTCTATTTTGAAATCTTCTTTATAGTAGGTATAAAATTTATTTAATGATTCTATTATCATGTAATTAACAGGAAACCATATTGGCCCTCTCCAGTTGGAGTTTCCGCCAAACATAGAGCTTTCTGATTCGCCTGGTGTATATGCTACACTGTATTCCTGTTTTTCGTGTTTAAACACGTAGGGATTGTCTTTGTGAAACTTTGATAGAGACCTTACGCCATAATCGGATAAAAATTCATTTTCGTCTAATAACCTTTTTAATACTTTTTTCAGTTTACTACCTTTCAAGATAGAAAACCTACGCCTTATGCCTTTGCTAGGGTCTTTCCAAGCAGAAATTAATGATGCATATTGTGGCCTGTAATTTAAAAACCACTCCATTCTTCTCTTAAAGTGAGGTAGCTTTTCAAGCAGTTCGGGTTCAATGGTTTCTACGGCAAACATGGGCACAAGTCCTACCATAGAACGAATTTTGATGGGAATAAATTGACCTCCATGTAAATTTAAAACATCATAAAAAAACTCGTCTTCATTGTCCCATAAATTAAGTGCGCTACCCGATATATTGGATATGGCACCTGCTATGTACATAAAATGCTCTAGAAATTTTGAAGCTGTGTCTTCATAAGCAGAGTTTTTTCTAGCTAAAATGAGTGCTATTTTCAGCATATTGAGTGAATACATCGCTATCCAACTGGTGCCGTCTGCTTGTTCGAGTTTACCACCGGTAGGCAAAGGACGGCTTCGGTCAAACACCCCAATATTATCCATTCCTAGAAACCCACCTTCAAAGATGTTTTTTCCATCACTGTCTTTTTGGTTTACCCACCAAGTAAAATTGAGCATGAGCTTATGAAAGATTCGTTCAAGAAAATCGTAATCTTCTTTTCCGTGAAGGTCTCTTTCGATTTGGAATACTCTGATACAAGCCCAAGCGTGTACAGGAGGATTTACATCGCTAAAATTCCACTCATAGGCCGGTATTTGGCCGTTTGGGTGCATATACCACTCTCGTAGCAGCAGAATCAATTGTCTTTTGGCAAAATCGGGGTCGACAACAGCGAGAGGAATGACATGGAAGGCCAAATCCCATGCAGCATACCAAGGATATTCCCATTTATCGGGCATGGAAATAATTTCCATGTTGTTTAAATGTCGCCATTGGTTATTTCTTCCCCATTTACGTTCATCAGGAGGGTGCGTTCCGGGATCGCCTTTTAGCCATAGGTCTACATCGTAATAATAAAATTGTTTTGTAATTAATTGGCCGGCAAAGGCTTGGCGTTGAATACTTTTTACATCGTCATCATCGATGTGCTTTTGCAAATCGCTGTAAAACACATCTGCCTCACGCTTTCGCATATCGAAAATTTCGTCAAATTCCCTGAATGGAAATTTGTTAAATTCTTTACTCAATCGAAGTTTTACAGTGGCACTTTCATTTGAATCTACGATAAAAGTGTATTGAAGTGCTGCTTTTGTGCCTTCATCATGCGGATTTATCGCTTTTTTATTGCCTTTTACAATATATTCATTGATGGCATCTTTGTAGTATCCTTTTTTATATTTGGCTCCATACACAGCGTGCCAATTTGTTTCGTTGTTGGTAAAGAGAGTGGTCGGATGCCCATCAAAATACAGATTAAAGTTTCCCAGGTCACGGTGTTCGATATAAATGGTGTTTACTCCACATGTTAGTTTGGGCTTGTATGGGTCGTCTTGAACAAAGCTCCAAAAATTTCTAAACCATATTTGGGGAATAATATCTATCGTGGCTGTATCAGGTCCTCGGTTGATGGCGGTAATTTTTACACAAATATCTTCTGATTCATATTTTGCATATTCGATAAAGATGTCAAAATATCTGTTGTCATCAAAGATGCCTGTGTCCATGATGTCGTATTCTGCCTCATCCCTGCTTCTTTTTGCATTTTCATCGTATATTTTTTGATATGGGAATTCTTGCTGTGGGTATTTATAGAGCATTTTCATATAAGAGTGAGTGGGTGTACTATCAAGATAGTAGTACATTTCCTTCACATCTTCGCCATGATTGCCCTGTGGACCGCTCAATCCGAAAAGTCTTTCTTTAATAAATGGGTCTTTTTCGTTCCAAAATGCGGGTGCCAAACACAAAAATTGCTTATAATCACATATACCGCAAATTCCGTCTTCGCCCCACCTATAGGCACGCGACATGGCATGATGAAAATTAATATAGTCCCAAGCATTGCCATCGCCACTGTAATCCTCCCTCACAGTCCCCCATTGGCGTTCTGATAGGTACGGGCCCCATCTTTTCCAACTTCTGTTTCCCTTTGCTGCTACTACTCTTTCTTTCTCAGGATTATGCATAAGCTTTGATTATTGCGGAATAATTTTTTACCAATATAGCAATTAACCTTAAATTCAAGGAGATACACACAATTTTATTGTTTTATTATTCAAGCTTGTTCGGTTTTTTTGCGATAGTATTAATTTTAGAATATTGTATTTTTTCATTTGAAATGTTGTAAAGATGATTTTTTTTATTTTTTGAAAAACATATTTCTTTGTTTGAAGTATTAAGCGTGTACATGGGTTGAGAGATAAAAAAAGTGTGTGTTAAAAACTTGAAATAGACCAAAATATATATTTTTGCAGCATGAATAAAGACATATATCAGCTAAAAGTAATTTACACAGATGCGGGAAATAAAACAGAGGGAATGCCATATCGCATCATTCAATTTCATAAGGATACTAACCTTCTACAGCTGGCCCATTATATTTTAAAAAGTTTTAGTTTTAAGCTGAGTGAGCCATTTGGTTTCTACAGCGACATAAAAAATTGGGATCGTTCGGAACATGTATTTGAACTTTTTGAAGAAGATCCAAAGAAAAACACTTTAAAGAACACTTTTATTGATGAATTTTTTGATATTCAGAAGCAGTTTTTAATGGTTTATGATTACTTGGAAGAAAATAGGTTTTTGATAACCTATGAAAAACAAGTACCGGAACGTAGTGTGGAATATCCCGAATTGATTGAAAGCAGGGGAGAAAGCCTGCCTGCAAATGAGGCAGCCATCAATTTGGATGATGAAGATGATGAGCCAAAATACGCAGCCAAGAAAGTGACGGGTGGTTTCAAGGATGAATTTGACGATTATGATGAAGACGATGTAAACAAACTTGATGGACGAGAAGGGGGAGACGATGAAGGTGATGAAGAAATGTTTGATGAAGAGGGAGATGAATTTGGATTTGATGAGCATGCGAAAGGTGGAGGGGAATATGACGACTAACTTTGTCACATAACCTATATTTTTCTACGTCAAACTCCTGAAAAACACCAAAGTGAAATCTGTGCCTTTGTTTTCGGTGCTTTTCACGGCTATTTTCCCTTGATGTTTGAGCATGATTTGGCGCACCACACTCAGTCCAATGCCTGTTCCTTCTTTATAGGTGGTGTAAAAGGGTAAAAATATTTTCTCAAGATTTTCAGCAGGAATGCCTTTGCCGGTGTCGCTTATGGAAATATAGATATGCTGGTCTGCATTGAAGCCGGCTTTGAGGATAATTGTCTTACTTTCTGTATTGTTTGAAGTGGCTTTTATAGCGTTTTCTATCAGATTGGTCAAGGCTTGCTCCAGCAGCAGCGGGTCGGCAAAGAGTTTGATATCTTGCGGCTCTATTTGAATTGAGAAATCTATATTTTCGGCTTGGAAACGCTTTTCAAAGCTTTTTCTTATTCCATTGGCAAACTCCGCTATCGAGATAATTTGTTTTTGAGCTTCGGGAAGTTTGGACAATTGGCGAAACTCCTGCACAAAATTTACCAAAGCGGCACTGCGCTTGTGAATGATGGTGAGCGGCAGCTCTATCTCGTCCCAATTTTTGTTGGCAGAAAGCTCCAAAGCACTTTCGCTTAACGATGCGATGGGTGTGACGGCATTGATGATTTCGTGTGTAAGCACTTTGGCCATAGACTGCCAAGCCTCGGTTTGGGTATGGTCTATGGCTTCGTCAATATTTTGCAACGAAATGATTTTGTATTTTTCGCCTTCAAGCACAAAAGCTGAGACCGAAACCACTATTTTTTGAATTTCTCCTTCTGATACTATCTTTAAAATATCTTTCACTGAAGCCGCATTTGACTGCACAATTTTTTCAAAATCGGGATATTTGGTTGCCAAGGTATCGAGATTTTCGAGCCTGTTGATGTGCAAAATCCTTGAAGCGTGTTGGTTGAAAATGTAAATATTTTTCTTGCTGTCGGCCACTATTAATGCCAGCGGAATGCTGTCGAGCACTGTGTTTGTAAACAGCCATTGCGACTCTTTTTCTTTACGCTTTTGGCGAAAAAGTGCCAAAGCGGTGTTCAATTGATGATAATAGCTGTTTTTTTCTTTTTCTAAAGCAAAAGAGAGTGTAAAATCATCGTAGCTGATAGCATCTAGCAATCGGCTGAAATGTTGGCGAGGCTTGGCAATGTGGTTAATAAAAATATAAACCTGCAAAAAGAGCGCAAAAATGGCAAAAGTAAGGGTAAGGGGTTTGTGAACAAGGTCAGTCAAAAAAACAAGCCAAAAAATGGCAAACAAATTGAGCCCAATTCCCAAAAGGTGCAGCAGCGAAAAAGCGATATATTTTCTGTCATCTGTCATCAAAGAAGCCCCCACCCCCCGAAGGGGCTATTTTAAATTTGATAATCAAAAATTTTTCTCCATAAAATGTAAACGTCATATCCCATATTTCTCCATTCTGCGGTAAAGCGAAGCCCGGGTAAGCCCCAGTTCTTTGGCTGCCTGCGACACATTGCCATTGTAGCGGCTGAGCGCACTTGTTATCATATTTTTCTCCATTTCATTGATGGCCACAGCTGTTTGCAAGCCGTTTTCGCTTTTTGCTGCATTGAAATCGGGCACAAAAAGCTCGCTTTCAGTGCTCATAATCACTATTCGCTCTATAGTATGTTGCAGTTCACGCACATTGCCCGGCCAGTGATAGGTATTTAATTTCTGCAAAAGTTCTGTGGTCAAAGCCAAATCGGGCTTGGCATATTGCTTTTTATAGATTTCAATAAAATGTTTGGCAAAGGCTTTTATATCTTCTTTTCTCTCTCGCAAAGGAGGAGTGGTGGTCTCTAACGTATTGATTCTATATAACAAATCTCTGCGGAAGGTGTTTTGCTCCACCATTTGATACAAATCTGCGTTGGTGGCACAAATGAGCCGTACATCTATGGCCACCGGCTGTGATGAACCCAAACGAAAAATCTCTTTTCTTTGAATGGCTGTGAGCAATTTGCCCTGCAAACTGTAGTTGAGATTTCCGATTTCGTCTAAAAACAATGTGCCTCCATTGGCTTGTTCAAACCTGCCTGGCTTGTCTTCCTTGGCATCGGTGAAAGCACCTTTCTTATAGCCAAATAGTTCACTTTCAAACAGTTGCTCGGGAATAGCAGCCACGTCTATTCCCACAAAGGGCTTGCCGTTTCTGTGCGATTGGCGATGTATTTCTTTGGCAAGCATTTCTTTGCCCGTTCCATTTTCGCCCAAAATCAAAATATTGGCATCGGTAGGAGCTACTTTGCTTATCCAGCTTTCCACCTGTTTCATCGCCACGCTTTCGCCTGCCAGATAAGCACCGTTTGATAGAGTTGAAACGGGCTTTTGCTGTGTGTTTTCTACTTTGGCTTTGTTTATGGCAGCCTCAACGGTAGAAACCAGTTTTTCATTTTGCCAAGGCTTGAGTACAAAATCGGTTGCGCCCATCTTTATGGCTTTCACGGCCATTTCCACATCGCCATAGGCGGTAATCATCACCACAGTAGCTTGGGGATTTTTCTCCAAAATATACTTTAACCATTGAAAACCCTCGTTGCCGCTCATGGTATCGGCCTCGAAGTTCATATCGAGCAAGATGCCGTCAAATCTATGGTTATTGAGTAAAAAAGGGATTTTAAGCGGATTTTTCTCCATCGTCACCTCATATCCGTTTCTCACCAAAAGCAGCTTGGCCGCCATCAGCAGGTCTTCGTTGTCGTCTATGATAAGGAGTTTTTTCAATTTGAGGGAGGATAAATATAGCTTTCCTTCCACAAATATATGTTTCCTAAAGAATATTCACAGGCATAATTTTTTTATCAACAAAAAGTAATAATATACATTTTTCATAGTGTCCGAATGCGGACATAAAAGTGTTCAGAAACGGACACTTTTTATCATCTCATATTTTATAAACTATTGATTATCAATTTGTTAATTTTTTGGCACGACTTTGGCATAGCTATTTACATATTTCTAAAAAATATTTTCTTCAAATGGACAGGCCCATAAAAAGCAATAGAAAACTCATACAACGCAGCCTTTTGGCTTCGGGTGTGGTGGCGTTTGTGCTATTGAGCGTTTATGGTTTCAAAATGTCGGCTTCGATGAAAAACACCAAGTTTGTAGACAAATCGAAGATTACCATCGAAAGTGTGTCGGAAGGAGAATTTGCGGAATATATTCCTGTAGATGGCGTGGCTATGCCTGTAAAAACCATTTATTTAGATGTGGTGCAAGGCGGCTATGTAGAAAAAAAATATGTTGAAGGTGGATTTCAAGTAAAAAAGGGTGACACCATTTTGAAACTCAACAACAATAACCTGATTCTTGATTTTATTCATAAAGAAACCAATATGTATGAGCTCATCAATAATCTGCAAAACACCCGAAAAAATTTGAAACAAGGTAAATTGATGCTTCAAAAAACACTGTCGGAGCTTGAATACAAACTCGATGCCGCCAAAGACCAGTATGAGCGCAACAGCAAGCTCTACGCAGACCATGTGCTGGCCGAGCAGGAATTTCGCAATAGCAAACGAGAGTATGAAAGGCTGCAACAACAATTGATTTTGGAAATAGAAATACGGAAAATAGACTCCATAAACACCCTCATGCAAATAGAGCAGCTTGAAAATAGCCTAAAGCGCACGTATAGAAACTTAGAACTGTTTCGCAACAATCTCAACGAACTGTATGTGAAAGCCCCTGTTTCGGGTCAGTTGGCCACGCTCGATGTGGAAACGGGTCAATTCATAAACACCGGCCAAAGAATAGGACAAATTGACGACATCAGTGGCTTTAAATTACGTGCAGCCATAGACGAACATTACATTTCCAAGGTGTTTATGGGTCTTCCCGCCTCTTGTGAGTTGGCCGGAAAAACGTATGAACTCAGCATCAGCCGTGTGTATCAGGAAGTGAAAAACGGAAAATTTCAGGTGGATTTGTATTTCAAACCCAATACTGCCCCCGAAAGCATCAGGCGGGGACAAACGTTACAACTAAGAATACAACTCGGCAGTGCCAAGATGGCTACCATAGTGCCGAGAGGAGGATTTTTCATGAGTACTGGCGGAAATTGGATATTTGTACTATCGCCAGACGGCAAAAGTGCCACCAAACGGAACATAAGCATAGGAAAACAAAATCCACGCCAATACGAGGTGCTGGAAGGCTTGAAAGTAGGAGAAAAAGTAGTCATTTCATCGTATGACGGCTGGGAGGAAATGGAGAAGCTGGAGTTTTAATTTCTAATGTGTAATGCGTAATTAGGGCTCTTGGAAGTAAAAGGGAAAAAGTAAGGAGTAAAATTTCTGCGCTCTCTGTGTCTCTGCGTGAGAAAATGAGTAATGCTGTTTTAAGAACGAAAAAGTAAAATCTCTGCGTGAAATTAAATTAACAACCGCTCTAAAAGTCTCCTTCGGGGGATTTAGGGGCTTTTAAATTCAAATAATATGCTAAAAACCATTAATCTCAGCAAAACTTTCCGCACAGACGAGGTGGAAACCACCGCCCTGCACAGCGTGAACATGGACATCAAACCGGGCGAATTTGTCGCCATCATGGGCCCTTCGGGCTGTGGCAAGTCTACCTTGCTCAACATCTTGGGGCTGCTCGACAATCCCAGCGGTGGCGAGTTTTATTTTATTGACAAGGAAATATCGAAAGCTACCGAACGCCAACGGGCCGACATCCGAAAGGCCAACATCGGCTTCGTGTTCCAGAGTTTCAATTTGATAGACGAGCTCACGGTGTACGAAAACATCGAGTTGCCGCTCATCTACTTGAAACGCCCGGCTGCCGAGCGCAAAAAAAGAGTGGAAGAGCTGCTGGACCAGATGCAAATCATGCATCGCAAAAAGCACTTTCCGCAACAGCTATCGGGTGGGCAGCAGCAGCGTGTGGCCATTTGCAGGGCTGTGGTGGCTCGTCCGCAGTTGATTTTGGCCGATGAGCCCACGGGAAATCTCGATTCTGCCAACGGCAAGGAGGTGATGAACCTGCTCCGCACGCTCAACTATGCCGGCACAACGATAGTGATGGTGACCCACTCGCCCCACGATGCAAGCTATAGCCAGCGTGTGATCAATCTATTTGACGGACAGGTGATTTCTGAAAACCTCAACGATTCGGGGATATTATAAAAAATGGCAAGATGCTAAAAAACTATTTCATCATAGCGTTGCGGAATTTGTGGAGGCACAAAAGCCTAGCGGTAATCAATATAGTGGGTTTGGCTTTGGGGCTGGCTTTTGCGCTCATTGTTGGGGTGTATGTATGGGGCGAACTTCAGGTAAATAAAGATATAAAAGACAAAGACCGCACATACATTATATTGAGTGACTGGACACCAAAAGAAATGGGAATGGATATATGTGTGCCTCCACTAGTACCAAAGTTACTTAAAACAAATTATCCAGATCTTGTAGAGAGCTTTTGCAGACTTGGTGCCACTTCAGCAAACATATCTAATGGAAAAAATACTTTTTTTGAAAATATAATGATGGCAGATACAAATGTATTTGAAACATTTGGTCTACAATTATCGCACGGCAATACCAAAACGGCTTTATCTGAGCCTTACTCCGTTGTACTCACCCATGAAGCTGCCATCAAATATTTTGGCAAAACAGATGTTTTGAATCAAACCATTGTGATTGAAGCACAAACTGAGGGACGAAAAACCCATAGAGTTACCGGAGTACTAGCTGAAATGGGTAGAAACACTATAAAAGAATTTGTAGGAGGCGGCTACAAATACGATATATTTCTCCCTATTTCAAAACCTCAAAAATATATCAGTGGAGTTGAGTCTTTAGAGTCATGGTTTACGGTTTATAGCTTTATAACTTTCGTAAAGCAGAAAGAAGGAATTACCCAAATCCAATTAGAAAAAGCCTTGAATCAGCTTGTGGCAGATTATGCCCCAAAAGAATTTAAGGACAAACTCAAATTCAGGGCTGAAAATATTTCAGATTTCCATTTCAACAAACTCGATGGCATTCTGCGTAAACTGCTGATGTCCTTGGCTATCGTAGCTGTGTTTGTCTTGCTGATGGCCATACTTAATTATGTGAATTTCAGTATAGGCAATTCCGTGAACAGGCTCAAAGAAGTGGGTCTTAGAAAAACCTTCGGGGGAAATACCTTTCAAGTCTCTATCCAATTCTTAATTGAGTCTTTGGTATTTACTTTTATCTGTTTTGTATTCTGCCTTTTGCTGTTTGAATGCTTAAAACCCTATGCAGAGCTTACACTTGAGAGTAAACTCCCGTCATTTAATCGTTTCTCGCTTTCTCTTTTGGCTTTTTCCGTTGTTTTCGCGGTCTTGATAGGTCTTTTAGCCGGATTTTACCCTGCCATTGTTTTGGCACGGCATAGAATTATACCCTCGTTGAAGGGCTATTTTTTTGCTGAAAAATATAAAATATCAACAAGAAGGGCACTATTGGCTCTGCAAATAACCTTATCTGTCACCACATTGGCCATAGCCTTGATGATTTCAAAACAGATGAATTATATTTTTTCAAAAGACACAGGATACTCAAAAGAAAACATCATTTACATCAAAGGCTTTCCGAGCATTTTTACGGAAGAGGGAGTCAATAAAACATATATAGCAAGAGATGAACTAGCCAAAGTAAAAGGAGTAGATGGTGTTTCTTTAGGACTTTTTACCCCTACTGTGGAATGGGGTTCAAATATTAAAATAAAAAAAACAGACGAATCAGGCTCTAAAGAATATACTATGTCTGAAGGCACGGTTGATGAAAATTTTTGTGCGCTTTTTAATATTAAACTTATTGAAGGAAAGTGCTTTTTTAACAAGGGAGAATCGTTTCAACCAAACGATATTATAATAAATGAATCAGCAGCAAAGATTTTAGGCATAAAATCTATAGAAAATGCAAAAGTAAAAAACTGGAATGGCAAACCTCTTTGTGTGAAAGGTATTATGAAGGACTTTCACTTTGAATCTCTACATAAATCCATACGTCCATTAGCTCTTGTTCATGTGAAGCAAATTCAAGCATACTATATTTTTTCTGTCAAATTAAATAATGCCAACCCCACAGAAACGATTTCAAAAATAAAGGCTCAATATGAATTGTTTTTCCCCGATTCGCCTTTTGAAGTGACTTATGCTGAGGATAAATACAAGGAATTGCACAAAGACGATATCAAACTCCAAAAAGCTGTAAACATGGCGGTGCTATTTTCCATCGTCATCGTGGTGATTGGGGTGATAGGAATAGTGAGCATAGTCATCGCAAAAAGAAAAAAAGAGATAGGCGTGCGGAAGGTTTTAGGGGCTTCCGCAGTTTCTATTGTGTGGCTTTTCATCAAAGATTTTATCTATATTCTTCTGTTTGCCATCGTCTTGGGGGTTTCATTGGGCTATGTATTCATCAGCCAGTGGCTTCAAAATTTTGCCTATAGGGTGGATATCGTTGAGAACATTTGGCTTTTTGTGGCAGCAGGACTGATCACAGGACTTACCGTGGTGGGAACTATAGCCCTACAAACCGCAAAAACCGCTTTAGAAAACCCTTCCAAATCCATAAGAAACGAATAAACCATGCTAAAAAACTATTTCACTATCGCTTTTCGCCACTTTCGCGCCCATTGGGTGTATGTAGTGGGCAACGTATTGGGGCTGGGTGCAGCCATTGCCATCAGCATCGTGGCCTATCAGCACTATGCTTACAATGCCGAGTTCAACGAGCCCTTTCTTGAGGACAAGTCTATATATGTTCCTGTGTATCAAATAGAAAATCAAGGAAGAAAGCACTGGGAAACGGCTTTCAAAATAGCTTTGGCCGATAGACTTAATTCTGATTTTCCGGGTTTGAAAATAAACCGCACCATGTATGGCATGGAAATTTGTAAAGTAAAGAAGCAAACCATCAAAGAGAGTATTTGGTATGTAGACTCTACTTTTTTTGATTTTTTCAAGCCCAAACTTAAATATGGGAATTACGAGGGCTTAAAATCAAAAAATGCCATGTACTTGTCAGAAACAATGTCAAAAAAATATTTTGGTGAGCAGAACCCTGTAGGACAAACCTTCACTGTTATGCACCTAGACACTGCCTATTACTTTGTGGTGGCCGGAGTGTTTGATAAGCAAAAAATGAACACTTCGCATAGTATCTACAACATCCTTATGCGGATAGAAAACCATATCAATTGGGCTAAAATTGACACAAAAAGCTTCAATAGTTGGCAAGCAGCAGAGGTAGTATTGAAAGTGAATGATAAATACAGCCCCGAACAGATAAAGCCAAAACTCAAACAATATGCAGAGGAAATAGACAAACCTTCTGGCACAAAGTCCATTCTCGATACTGATTTAATCAGCTATTATCAATTTTCTACCACAGATACACAGGAATTATACAGATCAAACGGAATTGGGAATAGCTTTGTTAATTTTACTTTGATTATTGCTGGACTTGTGCTGTTGCTTGCCTGTTTTAATTATACCAATACTTCTATCGCCTTGGCTACCAACCGATTAAAAGAGACGGGTATGAGAAAAGTATTGGGTAGCAATCGCATCCATTTAATCATCCAGTTTTTATTGGAACATTTTTTTATCTCTCTCTTAGCATTATTAGTTGGGTTGCTATTTTCTGAATGGCTTATGTATAGCTATTGGCAAATTTGGAACACAGAAGGCTCATCCTTTTTGCTTATGTACACCTATCAAGACATGGATTTGCAAAACTTATCCATCGCTTTGGCTGGAGTGGTAGTGCTTACCACCGTTTTATCAGGTTTATATCCTGCTTTTTACATTTCCAGCTTAAAACCCTCAGCACTATTGGGTAAAAACCTAAAATTAAGATCAGGGAATGGGGTTACCTATGTCCTGTTGATTTTACAATTTATGGTTACCATTTTTGGTTTTACCAGAGCTTTGTACACCATAGATGCATTGAACAAAATAGAGGCTTCAGACAAAGGGTATAACTCCCAAAATATCTATTTTATTGAAAACTTGAATTCTGATAAAGACTACAATAAGTTATACAATGCCCTACAAACCAATCCTAAAATAGTAGGCATGGCAGGTACTTCGCATCACATAGGCTGGTATAGCTGGACGGAAAAAATCAAAGTTGGAGATAAAGAATTAGAATGTAAAAGAACAAACATTGGGGCAGGTTACTACGAATTGATGGGCGTAAAGCTGCTCAAAGGTCGCTTTTTTAATAGAGATTTTACTTCGGATGTAGAAGAATCCATATTAGTAAACGAGAAATTGGTAGAAAAAGCCGGATTGATAAATCCTTTGGAAGAATACATTGAAGTTTATGGCAAAAAAAGAAAAATTATTGGCGTGATAGGCAATTATCGCACCACCTCTCCCACAGAAGATTTTATGCCTTTAGTGGTATTATTCAACAATAAATCGGAAGTAAATGTAATGGCCATCAAAATAAATACAACTGATTTTGAGAATTTTACAAATGAAATAAAAGCAGCATGGGTTGAACTTTTTCCTAATAAACCATTCCATGGCTATTTTCAAAATGAGTACATTCTTTATGACATAAAAAGAAATTTTAATAACCATAAAAAGATTATTTTATTTATCTCATTTATTTCTTTGCTATTAGCCATTATGGGTGTGCTGGTATTGGTCACATTGCTTTTCAACAAAAAAACCAAAGAAATAGGCATCAGAAAAATACTAGGGGCAAATGCCTATCAATTGGCATGGATAGTAGCCAAGCCCTTTGCTTGGATTCTTGTCATAGCTTCTGTTTTTGGCTCAATCATTGGGTATATTTTAGCCAAATATGATCAAAACAACCTTGTAGACTTCAGGCCTGAGATAAATTTATCTATCTTCTTTTTTGCTTCAGCCATTGTGATTCTCACGGTTTTTCTCACCATCGGTGCCAAAATATGGCAAGCTACGAGAGTAAACCCGGTACAAAACCTGAGAGCAGAGTAGCTTTAATGAGTAATTATTAATGAGTAATGCGTTTTCTCTGCGCTCTCAGTGTCTCTGTGTGAAAAAATAATAACGTGTTTTAAAAGTAAATAGCTCAGCGTTCTCCGCCTCTCAGCGTGAGATGTAAAATAAGTAATGTATTTGAAAGTAAAAGGGAAAAAGGAAGAAGTAAATTCTCTGCGCTCTCAGTGTCTCAGCTAGAAATATAAAATGAGTAATGTATTTGAAAGTAAAAGAGAAGAAGTAAAAAGTAATTCTCAGCGTTCTTCGCCTCTCTGCGAGAAAATAAAAGGCTCAGCAAGAAAAAACATTTATGATAAAGTATAATAAACGTGATTGCAGCAACTCAAAAAATCCCCATTTGGGGGTTTGGGGGCTTTTATTTTCTTTTTTCGGGCTATCTGCCCAGCCAGTGTTCACCTTGCCCCAATGTGTAAAAACAGGCATAGAAAACAACCTGTCGCTAAAGCAAAGCCAGTTGGTGCAAGAGTCGGCACAGGCTTCGCTCTTTCAATCAAAAATGGCTTTGTTGCCTTCTCTCAACGCCTTTGCCGGACAAAGTTGGGGCTTTGGCCGCTCGCTCGACCCTGTGAACTATCGCTTTGTCAACAGCGAGATAGAGACCAACAACTTCTCTATCAACTCAAACCTCACACTTTTCAACGGCTTCAAGCAAATCAATTCGGTGAGAATGAACGAGTCTAAATCGCTGCAAAGCAAGACAGACGTGGAGCAAGCCAAGCAGCAGCTCACCATGGAGATTGTGCAGGCGTATGCGCAAGTGCTTTACAACCAAAGTGTGGTAGAAGCCGCAGAAAATCAAGAAAACAGCACCGCACTGCAAGTAGCCAAAACTTCTAAGATGCTTCAAGCGGGCACATTGTCGCCCTCTAAGCTCTACGATTTGGAGGCTCGCTTGGCTTCAGACCGTTTGCTCGTGATTGAGTACACAAACCAGCTTCGCCTCTCCAGACTTGTGCTCATGCAGTTGCTCAATATTTCGCCCGTTCCCGATAGTTTTAAGCTGGAGCCGATTGAAAACCAAGCCTATGAACCGGTAGAAAATGAACCCACGGCTTTTACGGGGCATTTCTCGGTGCAGAGTGCCCGCTATCAGTTGCAGTATGCCGAAAGAAATTTATCGGCATCCCGGGGCGGCTTTACTCCTCGCCTTAGCATGAGTGCAGGCATAAACACCCTTTATTCCGATGCCCAAATAAAGCCCACCACAGGCAAACCCTATGGTTTTTCTGAACAATTGAATAACAATTTATACCAGTCTGTTTCCCTCAATCTTAGCATACCTTTATTTAACCAATGGTTTAGCCACTCGCAGGTGCAGCAAGCCGCTATCCAGCGTAAAAATGCGGCTATTCAGCTGGACATCTCTAAACAAAAACTGCAAAAACTCAGCCAGTCGGCACAGCAGGAATGGCAAGCCGCCCAAATGAAAAAGCAAGCCACCCAACAGCAGTTAAAGGCAGCCGAACAGGCCTACCAATCGGTACAGAGCCGCTTCAATGCCGGAATGGCCGATGGCACCGAGTATTATGTATCATCGGGATTGTATTTCAAAGCCCGGTCGGAACACCTCCAAGCCGACTACGACTTAACCCTAAAAACAATACTCTATCAGTATTACAAAACAGGTAGGTTTAATTTTTAGTATTTTTAAATTTTGATTGATGACTTTTGATTTTCAAGTAATTTAGAGCCTATATGATAGCCAATATTTTCAATATAAAAATTCAAAAGGTCATTTTGGGGATTGTCCCACTATTAGTGAGCATATTTCAAATATTTTTGAAGAAGGTGAATTGGAAGAAAATCAAGTAGTTCGGAAATTCCGAACTACTGCCGATGACGGAAAAGATTATGAAACCACCTTTTATAATTTAGATGTAATAATCTCAGTTGGCTATAGGATTAAATCGCCTCGTGGAACACAATTTAGGATTTGGGCAACAAAAATCTTAAAGGAATATCTGATTAAAGGATTTGCTCTTGACGATACACGATTAAAACAAGGCGGAAAGATATTAGTATCCGTATGAAAATTTTAACCTTTGTGAATCTCTGTGAAACCTTTGTGTAACTTAGTGTAATAGAAAATAATTATACTTATGAGAAAAATCATTTCTTTATATATCTACTTATTATTTGTAAACTGTTTTGGGGCAACTATTTCCGGCAGGGTTACGGATGCTTCCACGGGTTTGCCTGCGGCTTATGTGTCTGTATTTGCTGACAATGGTGCAATTATCACTGCTTGCAATGCCAAAGGAGAGTTTGTGATTTCTGATGAAAATGCATCAAAAACATTGATTTTCAGCCATATAGGCTATCAAACGGATACCGTGAAAGCAGAAGCCAGCTATTTTTTAGATATAAAACTCATTCCGGCTGTTAATATGCTTCCTGAGGTAAATTTTACTTATAATTATGCACAAGATTTGGTAGAAAAAGCCACAGAAAAGCTCTTTAAAGGCAAAAATAGTGTGTATTACATGAACGCTTATTATAAAAACTTCAACCAAGTGAACGGCTGCCCTACAGAATTTCAAGAAATAGTGTTTCAAACCCACGGAAATGCCTACCAACTTTGGGGAGGCAGGGCTTTGGAAGGTCGCTATTTTTACTCAAAAGGATTGACAAGCAAGTTCAACCCCGACTTATCGAACAATGCCTTGTTTGGCAATTTTTTAGTGCACTATAATTCCGATAAAAAACCGATAACTACGTTCGACACCTCGTTTACAGCCAGTATTACGGGGTTTATCAAATATGAAAAGTCAATTGTAGCCATTGTTGTAAACAAGCACAGAAAGAGCAATTATGAAAGAATATTGTTTATTGACACCTTAAACCATAGACTGTATAAACATAAAGAAATAGATTTCGGTAATCCAAATTTCCCCTTTTTTGTGAGAAATGCCTATATCCATAAAACCAGAGAAATTCAGTTTGACTGGCAAAACGACACCACTGCCTATATTCGTGATATCGTGTGTGACAACACCCTGAAATGCACCTTTTTCTTTAAAAATTATGTAGTGAAAATGAATCCTTATGCGGTGTTTTACAACTATACCAAAGTATGCCCCGAAGGATTTAAGCCCATAGACCAATACAATCGATGGTCTGACAGGCGAAAGATAGACTCCACTGCTGTGAAACCCGATTTTTGGAAGAATTTCAAATTGGTTAAATACACCACCAAAGAAGATTCTCTTATCAAGGTGCTGCTTTCCAAGCGTACTGCCGGCAGGTATAGCGAATAGTTTGTTGTTCTATAATTCTCTGATTTCTTTAAAGTCTTTCACAAACTTTTCTACCGTTTGGGCATTTGCTACGTTGAAGTCGCCTATGCGGGTTCTGCGCAATTCTGTCAAATAAGCCCCTGAATTTAAAAGCCTGCCAAAATCGTGGGCAAGGCTGCGAATGTAAGTGCCTTTTGAGCAAACTACCCGAAAACTAAGTTCGGGAAATTGGTTTTCGGTGATTTCAAATACTTTTATTTCTACTTGACGAGGGGTTAGTTCCACTGTTTTGCCTTTGCGAGCCAATTCATAAAGCCTTTTTCCGTCTTTTTTTATGGCCGAATACATAGGCGGCAATTGTTCTATTGTGCCTGAAAGTCTTTTTAAAGCCTCATTTATGGCTTCTTTTGTAATATGTCCTATGGGAAAAGTGGCATCTGGCTCGGTTTCCGCATCGTAGGAAGGTGTGGTTTTGCCAAGTATAAGCTTTCCGGTATATTCTTTTTCTTGGGCTTGGTATTCGTCTATTTTTTTAGTGAATTTTCCAGTACAGAGTATCAATAGCCCTGTAGCCAAAGGGTCGAGCGTGCCTGCATGGCCTATTTTTTTAACTTTAATGGTGTTTCTTATCTTGGCAACTACATCAAAAGACGTCCAGCCTTGTGGCTTGTCTATCAATAATACTTCGCCTTGTTCGTAGTTTGTCATTGTTTTTTTATGCTCATTTATTTGCAATCAAAAAGGATTTGTAAGATAAAATCCCCGAAAATCAGGCAAGTCAATTTTGCATAGATTTGTTACAAGCTGATTGACAGATTAAGACGCCCACCTAATCCAAATTCAACAATTTTTTGTAAAGTAGAAATTCGCACTTCTTTTATATTATTCTCAATTTTAGATATGTATCCTTTGTTAGTGCCACATTTTTCGGCCAATTGTTCTTGTGTCAATCCTTTTTTTAGTCGTGCTTGTTGGAGAAGTGCTCCAAGCTTAAACGACTCATAACCTTTCTCAAACCTATCACGTTTTGGCTCACCAATTTTTCCGTATTGTTCATCAATAAATGTGTCTAAAGACTTTAAATTATCGTTCTGACTCATATTCTTTTTTTATTTTAAGTGCCTTTTCTATTTCATTTTTGGGTGTTTTCTGAGCTTTTTTCTGAAAGCCATTTGCCAAAACAATTAGCTTACCCTTGTCAAAAAAACAAAATATTCTAAATATGTCGCTGCTAAATTTTACCCTAATTTCATAAAGGCCATCCGTACCTTCTATATGTTTTAAATATTCTTCGGGTACTTGCGCCATATTTTCTAATAGTCTAATTGTCCAAACAATTTTTTCTTTTACTTTCGGTTTTTGCTTTTCGTAAAAATCAGTAAAATAATTTTTGTATAAAAATACGGTTCTATATTTCATTCAAATTTACTATATGTTGTCTGTAAGTACAACTAAATTGATAAAATAAAATGTTCTGAATTTTTTCTCTAATTTAGAATTTATTGAATCTCTAGGCTTACACCCAGTGCCATCAGCACTAAAATGATGCCACCTACCGCTATGCGGTACCAGCCGAATATTTTGAAGCCGTATTTGGTGAGGAACGAAATGAAAAATTTAATAGCCAACATGGCCACTACAAAAGCCACCACATTGCCGAGCAATAGTATTTGTACATCATCGGCTTGAATAGATTTGTAGCTTTTTAGCAGTTTGTAGGCCGAGGCTGCAAACATGGTGGGCACTGCCAAAAAAAACGAAAATTCTGCTGCTCGTTTTCTAGTCCAGCCTTGTGTCATGCCGCCTATGATGGTGGCCGCAGAGCGCGATACACCGGGCACTAGGGCTATGCATTGAAAAAAGCCCACTTTCAGGGCGTTTAAATAGCTTATCTCTTGCTTATCGTCACTGTTTCCGCTAAACCATTTGTCTACAAACAATAATATAATTCCTCCTCCAATGAGCATCACAGCCACTACAGTCACATTTTCCAGCAAACTGTCTATAAAATCGCCTAACAAAAAGCCTATGACGGCAGCCGGAAGAAAAGCCACAAACAGTTTCACATAAAAATCTACCGACTGGAAAAATCGTTTCCAATAAAGCACCAATACAGATAGAATGGCACCAAACTGGATGTTTACAGTAAAAATTTTTACCAAATCGGAACTTTGGATGCCAAACAAACTCGACACAATGATCATGTGTCCGGTAGATGAAATGGGTAAAAACTCGGTGATACCTTCTACTATGGCAAGTACAATGGCTTCAAAAAAAGTCATGATTATATTATTAATATAGTGATAAAAACTATGATTTCAAGGCTTGTTTTTGCCTAGGCCTTGCTTGCAGACGGTTTGTAAAGTATGGCTACAAACTGTATGGCGAAGCCAAATGCTACTACCAAAGGCCCTAGTGTTATTCCTTTGAAACCAAATCCATAGGGTTCTGTATCGAGTGTCATGATGAAAAAGCCTAAAATCAACACAGCTATGCCTGCAAGCATAATGATATAATTTGTTTTGCTGAAAACGAGTTTCATATAATCGGTTTATAAATGTGACGTTAAGACGAAAAGTATCTCCGGATATTGCTGCGGTTTACGGAGCAAATATAGGCTAATGTATGTAAGTACACAAAAATGTGTCTTTGTTTAGATGAAGACCGATGTATAAAAATGACATATAAGTCAAAAATCAGCATTTGGTCATATAAATTTAAGCATCTTTAAGTGTTGCTAATTTTTTATTGTAATAATGCTATAAAGTATTACAAGAAATCGCAATATTTACCATAATTTACCGTTAGGTATTAAGGTTTAAACTTACCCCCAAACATTATGATAAAGAAAATATGTTACCTGATGGCTTCGGCCCTTTTGATAACAACCTTGGCCACAGCACAAGACGACCCAGCGGAAACCCGCAAGAAAAAAGAAAAAGAAACCCGCAAATCTCTTAACGAGAAAGCAGGTAAAATTGCACGTAAAGAAGGAAACAAGCTCATTGATGAAGGATGGCAAAACGCTCCGGGCGGACTCCCCATCAAAAAGCAATTGGACAATGTGTACATGAAGCAATCTGAAAAAGATGAAGAAGGCTATCCACTTTGGTACATTTCCAACGCACGCGCCACAGCCAACACGCAGGCAGCAGCTAAGCTTTCAGCTATGGAGCTAGCCAAACTTGACCTTGCAGGACAGTTGGGCTCAAACATCACCGGATTGGTAGAAAACAGCTTGGCAAACAGCCAAATATCGGAAGAAGACGCTACTTCGGTACAAAAAGTGGTTGCAGCTGCTAATAACCTAATATCTGCCAGCTTGGGTAGAGTGTTGGTTTTCACCGAATTTTATAAAAAAGTAGGTGATGGCAATATCCAGTGTGCAGTATTCATTGGTACCAATGCCAAACTTGCTGAGCAGCAAGCCAAAAAAGCAGTACGCAAAAAATTGGAAGAAGAAACCAATGTAGTTCGCGAAAAACTTGACAAAATTCTGGGATTAGAAGAAGCTAAATAGAATTTTCAAAACATTTATAAAAGTGAAAAAAGTCCGTTTGTTAAAATAGCAAACGGACTTTTTTGTTTGGGCAATATGGTCAAAATGTAGATTTTACACTTGACTTTATTAAGCTTGTTTACCACTCTCTACCCCTACCACTTCTACATTTGGTAGTTTTGATTTTAATAGTTCCACACCTTTAGGGCTAATATTTGTTTTCCAAATATATATTTTCTTAAGGCTATTAATTTTTGATAGCGACTCTATGGATTTGTCTGTGAGAGGTACTGCATAAAGATTGAGAATCTTTAGGTTTTTTAGTGCAGACAAGGACTCAAAACCTGTGTCAGACAAAGATGTGTTTTGCAAAAGTAAAGTTTCGATGTGTGGCATTTGACTTATTGCAGACAACGATTTAGACGTAATGGATGTTCCCGATAGGTCAAGGGTGAATATTTGTTCTTTGATAGCCAATAATTTTTCAGTTTTGGCATCACTCCATTCCTTTTTGCCTATAATACAGCGCACATCCAATAAATTTGATTCTTGCGATACAGGAATGACATTGATTCCCAAGTTTTTGGTGTCTTCTATTGCTTTGGCTGGTGCTGCTGCCACTTGGGGCAATGCAGTTTCAGTCGATTCTTCTCCGGCTTCGCCACCACTCGTGTATTTGGCCAATATTGTTTTTATTTTATCATTGGCTTGTAAATCAGCTACTTTCTTATCTTTAGCTGCTCCTTGTTCTATCCACCACTCAATCAAAGCCATTTCGTTTTCAGTCAATGGAGTTTTGCCTTTGGGGGGCATGGCTCGTTTTTCGCTTGGCTCCATGTGAATAAGCTTAACAAGCTCGCTTCCAGCTGCATTTCCGGCCACTATCACCTCTCCACTATCACCGCCTTCCATCAAAAGTTCATAACTGTCCATGCGCAAACCGCCCTTGATTTTGTCCGGATTGTGGCACTGTACACATTTTCGTTCAATGATGGGGTGAATAATTTGAGAATAAACCACCGCTTGGTTTATGTCTGTAATAGCTATGGCTTCTGCTTTCACTCCTTTTGGCTCAAACGCCTGAGCTACTGAAAGATATTCGGAACCATGCGTAAGCGACCCTCCGTAATGTCCTACCACAGAAAGCATTATCACAGAAACCAATACCGATGCTTGAAAAGTGCGTTCAAAATAGGCCTTCTCTTTTAATTTCCATTCCAAAATGAATATTACTATCGAAATAATGGCTAATATTTGACCTGCATGTTCGTGTTTCTCCAGTAGCTCGGCATCATAGCCCCCTTCCATAGCCAAAAGATAGCCTAGAAATACAGCTGCAATCGAAGAAAGCATGGAAAGCCCGGCCAAATAAAAACGAACACTTTTAAGAGAATCGTTCTTGGTTTTCCATATAATTAATTCTAAAAAGAATAGAAAAAATAAAAAACCAATAGGCAAATGCACAACCAAAGGATGAAAATGCCCTATGTAAATAGCGATTGATTCCGAAATTTCATTCATTGGAGTAGAGATATTAATGCTGTGTAGAGAGTACTATATAATTTGAATACAATTTTAAATACAATAAGTCATATTTATACTTTTTTGATAAGCATATAAGAGGCAAATGTTAAGCAAGTATGTCTTTTACTACTTTTCCATGTACATCAGTGAGTCTGAAATCTCTTCCTTGAAAATGGTAGGTAAGTTTTTCATGGTTGAGCCCTAAGGTATGAAGGATGGTAGCCTGCAAATCGTGAACGTGTACGCGGTTTTTTATACCCTCCATTCCTATCGGGTCTGTTTCTCCATAGCTTAATCCCGGTTTTATACCGCCTCCGGCCATCCAAACAGTGAATGCACCCAAATTATGATCGCGACCCACAAGTTCTGCCGGAGAGTTCACACGATTTTCGCGCATAGGTGTACGCCCAAATTCACCGCCCCATACCACCAAAGTTTCGTCCAGCAAGCCTCTTTGTTTCAAATCTTTGATGAGCGCTGTCATGGCTTTGTCTACTGTCTTGCACTGGTCAGCAAAGCCTGCATTGAGGGCTTCGTCCTTCACAGCACCGTGCGAATCCCATCCCCAATGAAAAAGCTGCACAAAACGCACACCCATCTCTACCAATCTGCGTGCCAATAAGCAGTTGTTTGAAAAAGCCGATTTACCGGGCTCTGTTCCATACATTTCGTGGATATATTCGGGCTCACCTTTGATATCCATAGCTTCAGGAACGGACACTTGCATTTTGTATGCCATTTCGTATTGTTGAATACGTGTCAAGATTTCGGGGTCTTGGTATTGCCCCAATTCTTCTCTGTTTAACTCGTTGATACTTTCGATAATATCTCCTTTGAGTTCTCTATCATGGCCGTTTGGGTCTTGAATATAGAGTACAGGCTCGCCTGCACTGCGACACTGCACTCCTTGGTACACGGTGGGCAAAAAGCCCGAACCCCACACACTTTTACCTGCATCGGGTGTTTTGCCGCCCGAGCAAAGTACCATAAATCCCGGCAGATTTTCGTTTTCGCTGCCCAGTCCATAAGTGACCCACGAACCCATGCTGGGCCTGCCAAAGCGCCCCGTGCCCGTATGAACCAAAAGTTGTGCAGGAGCATGGTTAAATTCATCGGTATGCATGGCCTTTAAAAAGGTGACTTCGTCTACCACCTCCTTAAAATGGGGCAAATGCTCAGAGAGCCAAGCCCCACTTTGGCCATATTGCTTAAAATTGGTTACTTGAGGACCTAGCATTTTTGGTACTCCTCTTAAAAACGCAAACCTTTTGCCTTCAAGCAATGATGCTGGACAATCTTGACCGTTGAGTTTTGCCAATTCGGGTTTGTAGTCAAAGAGTTCGAGCTGCGAAGGGGCACCGGCCATGTGGAGATATATCACTCTTTTTGCTTTGGGCGCATATTGTGCTGCTTTTGCCAATAGGGGATTGGCAGATGTAAATTTAAGTGCATCGTTGGCTATGCTATCTTTATCACTGCAAGATGTTCCCAATACCGAAGCCAAAGCCAAAGAGCCTATGCCTGAGGATACATTCCATATAAATTGCCTTCTGGTTTGGGCTTTTAAGTGCTCGGCTTGCCAAAAAGCCAGTTCAGAAGGGCTCATTTTACTCGATGGATTGGTCATAATAGGTAAATATTTTTTAGTTTCTAACTACAAATTCGTCAGTGTTCATTATCGTTTGCGCTACTACCGTGAGTGTAGCATGGGGAATATCTGCAATATTTTTGCCACACATTGCTTTGGCTTTATCGGGATTGTTGAAATAAAATTTTTCTGTTTTTAAATACAGAGCCAATAAAGCATCGAGCGATTTTTTGCTTGGCTCTTTGCCAAGGGCTTTTTTGTAGCAAGTTCTTATGCTCAGTTCGATGTTATCTTTTGAAATGGCTTTTTGTGCAAGTTTTTGTGCGGCCTCTATGTACACCGTGTCGTTGAGCATCACCAAAGCTTGCAGAGGCGTGTTGGTTTTTAGCCTTCGGTTCGAACAGACATTTCTCTCAGGGTTGTCAAACGTGAGCATAGAAGGGTAGGGGCTAGAGCGCCTCCAAAAGGTGTATATTCCTCTTCTGTAACGATCTTCTCCTTTGCTGGTTTCCCATTTAAAATCGCTATACACAGTTTGCCACACACCATCGGGTTGATAGGGCATCACACATGGTCCGCCCATTTTTCGGCTCAAGAGCCCACTTACGGCCAAAGACTGGTCGCGAAGCTGCTCGGAGTTTAACCTGATGCGGCTGGCACGAGACAAATACATATTTTTAGGGTCTTTTTCGAGTTTTTCTTTGCTAAAGCTTGAAGATTGTCTGTATGTAGCCGAGGTGACATACATTTTAAGCAGTTTTTTTGTGCTCCATTTTAAATTGTTTCTGTAGGTAATGGCCAGCCAATCGAGCAGTTCAGGGTGGCTGGGTTTTGCCCCTTGTGTGCCAAAATCTTCGAGTGTTTCCACGATTCCCATTCCAAATATTTGCTCCCAAAATCGATTTACGGCAACCCTGGCTGTAAGCGGATTTTCTTCGCTCGTGAGCCATTTGGCTAAGCCCAGTCGGTTAGTTGGCCATTCGGTTTTAAAAGTATTAAATGTGCCGGGTACTCCGGTTTGCACTTCATCACCTTTGCTCATAAAATTTCCTCTGATAAAAACGTGGGTTTTACGTTTAGAGCTTTGGGGCAAATCTTGAAAAATAGGTACTTGTGGCTGCATTTCCACAAATTTGTTGAGTGCCAACACCAATTTTTTTTCTTCTTTGCTTTGTTTGGCAAATTTTTGTGTGCGATGGTGCAATTCAAACCAATCGGGGTTCCCCGGTGAGTAGATGTTGTTTTTAAATCGAGGGTCGTCTGTATTGAATTTGAATACAAAATATACATCATGTTTGCCTTTTGTCGATTTTATATCGGTTTTTGTGGTTGTAAAGTATTTAAACTGTGTGTTTTCCACTTTGCACACTCCCAATATTGGCCCATCGATAGCATCTATGTGCATTTCTACTATGCTATGGTTACCGTTCATCGATTCGTAGTTTACGCTAAAGGCATATACATCGCTTAAGTCTATGTTGCTGTATTTGAAATAAGAGCCATGTTCTACATAGTTTACTATGATTTTGTCGGGTCTAATGTCTGTGACTCCAGCTGCTATGTCTGAAAGTTCGGCTTCGAGTTTTGGGTATAATATTTTTGATGCCTTTGTTTTGATATCGTCATTATCATCCACAATTTTTTTACCCCTCATTTTTTCAATTTGGTTGATTATGGACTCATATTTTGAATAATCGTTGTTAACCATTGAACCGACATAAATTTTTGGGGAATCGTCTTGCCTATCGGCATCGGCAGTGTTGTTTAAAAACGACATGAGTTTGTAGTATTCTTCATGTCTTATGGGGTCGTAGGGGTGGCTATGGCACTGTACACAACCTATGGTAATGCCTTGCCAAGTGTCGAAAGTGGTATTGAGCCTGTCTAGAACAGCATAAGTTCTAAACTCTTCATCATCGGTTCCGCCTTCGTCATTAGTAAGGGTGTTTCTGTGAAAAGCGGTAGCCAATAGTTGCTCTTTGCTCGGATTTGGCAATAAGTCTCCCGCTAGTTGTTCTGTAGTGAACACATCGTAGGGTTTATCTTTGTTGAAGGCGTTGATTACATAGTCTCTGTAGGGCCACATGGTACGTGGCACATCCTTTTCAAACCCTTTAGAATCGGCATAGCGCGCCAAATCGAGCCACATGACTGCCCATCGCTCACCAAAATGTGGAGATGCCAAGAGCTTGTCTACATATTTTGCATACTGTGCATCGGTAGGGTTTTTAATAAATGTATCTATGTCTTCTTGCGTAGGCGGAAGTCCTACCAAATCCAAGCTCACCCTGCGGATGAGCGTAGTGGGGTCGGCTTCAGGGTTGGGTTCCAGTCCTACTTCTTTCATTTTGGCAAATGCAAAATTGTCTATTTCATTTTTGCACCAACTTGTTCCCTTTGGGACATAGGGCAATTTGGGCACAACCAACGACCAATGGTCTTCCCACTCGGCTCCTTGGTCTATCCATTTTTTAAGAATTTCTATCTCTTCGGGTTTAAGAGGCTCTTTTTTGTAAGGCATTCTCATCTCAGGGTCGTGGTGGGTGAGTCTTTTGATGAACTCTGAGTTTTTAGAATCGCCCGGTATGATGGACGGCTTGCCCGATTCGGTTACTCCCAAGGCTTCTTCTCTAAAAAGTATCGACAAACCGCCTGCTTTTTTTACGCCACCGTGGCAGCTCATGCAGTTTTTGTTGAGTATAGGGCGCACATCATTGTTGAAGCTCAATTTATTTGACTTCGACACCGAGCACGAAGTGATGTAGCCTACGCTAGCGGCAACAACACCTACAGACAGCCCTAACAATATGGTTTTAAAATTCATTCTCATTTAAAAAAAAATTTGTATCAAAAGTAGAATGAATTGTACTATTTCATTTGCCTGAGCGTATCAAAGGTTTTGCCTGAGCGTATCAAACAGCAGAAAATCGGTTTTGATATTGGGTTTTCGATACACCTTTTAAAAACCGCTTTTGATTTTTCTTGTCGCTCATACAAAATAAAAAAAGGAGATCATTTTGACCTCCTTTTTTGTTAACCAATAAATGTATTGCCGTTTGTAATTAGTCTTTTCTAAGTTTTTCTACGCCATCAAATATTTTAATCTTTGCAAGTCCCCATCTGTGTAGCCTGTAGGTGAGCGACACGCGCAATACCCCAAGTCCATATTTTGAACTTCTTACAAAATTGATAGAGCTGGCCTCTTTAAAATATTTTGTTGGGCAGGTGACTTCGCCTATCGTATAGCCCGCCATGGTGATTTGCCCCAGCATTTCGTTGTCAAACACGAAATCGTCACTGTTTCTTTCCAAAGGCAGTGTTTCAAGCACTTTTTTGCTGAAAGCGCGATATCCGGTGTGGTATTCAGCCAGTTTTTGGTTCATCATTATGTTTTGAAACAATGTCAAAAACCTGTTGGCGATAAATTTATACATAGGCATACCGCCTTTTAGCGCACCTTTTCCTAATATTCTTGAACCAAGCATCACATCAAACAGGCCTCTGGCTATGGGATAAATCATGGCTTCAAGCAATAAAGGCGTATATTGATAGTCGGGGTGAAGCATCACCACAATATCGGCACCCGATTCCAAGGCCGCTTGGTAACATGTTTTCTGGTTTCCGCCATAGCCTCTGTTGTGTGGGTGGCGTATTACTTTGTTAACGCCTAATTTTTTGGCTACTTCAGAAGTGTGGTCTTTGGAATGGTCGTCAACCAAAATCACCTCATCTACTATATTGAATGGAATTTCGTCATAAGTTTGTTTTAGTGTCACCTCAGCGTTGTAGGCAGGCATCACCACCACAATTTTTTTACCGTCAATCATTTATAATTTCTTTTAAAAAGCTTTAAAAATTGCTCAAAAATAATGCAAAGATTCTATTTTGCAAGCTATGAGCCCAATTCAACTATTCTATCGAACTCCTCTTTTTTCACAGGCATCACAGATAGCCTGCCTTGTTTGATGATGAGCATGTTGGTCAACATAGGGTCAGATTTTATGGTTTGCAGGCTCACGGGTTTGTTCAATTTTTGGAATGGGGCTACATCTACCACCACCCAATCGCCCGATTCGGCTGTGGGGTCGGGGTAGTGTTCTTTGATGATTGTGGCTATGCCAACCACTTCTTTTCCTATGTTGCTATGATAGAACAGTACCAAATCGCCTACCTTCATGGTTTTGAGGTTGTTACGAGCTGTGTAGTTTCGCACACCGTCCCACATTCCTTTGCCATCTTTCACCAACGTATCGTAGCTGTATACATCAGGTTCCGATTTCATGAGCCAATAATTCATAATATAGCAACGAAAATTTTGATTTTTTTGGATAAATCGATAAAATTGAACCAAAAATAGCAACAAAAATCCGAACGTTGAGTTACGATATTGTTGTTTATTATGGGTACAATATCATGTCTTTAAAAGCAGTAGTAAAAAAACATTATTTTTTTGTTTTACTAAATATTCTATCAATCGTTTTACTCAATGTGTGGATATTCAAAAGCTGCATTAAAGTAAATTCAAGTCTTACGTCTATCATCATGGACTTCTCTGCACTGCTCACTTGTGTGTACTCTTTGGTGAGAGTAGCACAAAGTTTGGGTGGAGATTTTAAAATTATGGACATGGTTACCGTATACTATGCTTCGTTGTTTTTCCTCTTTTCTTGGTTTATGAAAGCTTGCTATTTGGCTTGGGATTATGTGTGGGGTACCGAAAACGACATTTTTAACTTGGCCATCTCGGTAACTGTGTTTGTAACCTTGTTAGTAAATTTTTATACCACAGAGAGAGTAAACATCGATAATTTGGAGAAAATTGAATCGTTCGATGATTCCGATTTAAGGTAATTGATTTGTAGTTTGTTCTTTATGCAAGCTAAACGGCTTCAAAAAATGTAAGAGAAAATTGCGAGCCAGCATTTTTTTCACTCTTTAGCTCAATAGTGCCTTTCATAGCTTCTACCAACTTGCGCACAATAGATAAACCCAATCCTGTAGAGCTTTCGCCCTCGGTAGGAAGTGAACTTAGCTTGTGGTAGCGCTTGAAAAGATTCTTCTTGTCTTCATCGCTAAACCCAAGACCTTGATCTTGGATGTATATGTAGACTTTTCCGTGGATAGATTTGACAGACACGGTAATAGTAGTGTCTCTATGCGAAAACTTAATGGCATTGGACAATAGATTATCAACGATTCGCTTGAAATAAATAGCATTCAAATTCAGATAATATGCCCTGTCTTTTTCAAAAAAATTGATGTTAATCTGCTTTTTGGCGGCAATGGGAACAAAAGAATTGACACATTCATTGAGCAACTCGCACACATTGGCTTTTTCCAAACTAATGGATTTCAGTTCGTGGTCGAGCATTTCGGCATCTAAAATATCGGCTATCAGCTTGCGCTCATGTTCCAGCTCTTCAATTAACAAACCAAATAGCTTTTTTTGGTCCTCGTTGAAGTTTTTGTTATCGGATGCGAGCAACTGGGTAAGCCCTAGAGCTCGATTGAGCGGGGCTTTCAAATCGTGAGATACCACAGCCAAAAGGTCGTTTCTTTCGTCAATGAGCTGCATCAAGTGCTCGTTGTTGGCTCTCAACTCTTCATTTACAGTGGCTATTTCTTGGTTTTGTTGTTCTATATGCTGTTTTGATTCGGCTATTTTCTTTCTGTGTTGGTTTATTTTTACATATTGCCATGCTCCAAACAAGATAAAAATAAGAAATACAGTTACTAATATTATCAGATTGGCTGTTCTTTGGCCTTCAACTATTAGCTTTTTCTCCTGTTCTTTATTGTTTTTTTGTAGTTGAGTGTTCAGCTCCTTGTGCGTTTCTATCTGCTTTTTGAGCATGGCCGATGCCAAATAAGAAAACTTAATTGGCGGACTCAAGCTGTCTTTCAAGTGAAGATATTTGTATAAATAAAAATTAGCCCTTTCGTGTTTTCCGGTAGAAGTATAAAGTAGCGAAAGTTGCTTGTAGCTTTTCAATATGTCGTTGTTAAAATGTTCTTTTTCAGATACTTCCAGTTCAGACAACCAGTATTTCTCTGCCGTGTTGTAGTCTTTTTTTGTAAACGCCATTTGACCCATATCGTCAAAATTTATTACTATCCATTTTTTGTGTGAAATGGTGTAGGCAAACTCCAGTGAGCGTTTAAAATAGTAATATGCACTGTCTGTATTGTTTACAAACATGTAGCCTTTGGCGCGGTGGTTTAGGTCGTAGCACAGTGCCTCTATGCCCGATTGGTGGTCCACATCGTCTCTGTGTCTAAAAACCGAATCGCTAAGTCTTAATATGTCTTTTCCTCGTTTTTGGGCAATATATACATTTATCTTTTGTCTCCATCCACGCAACATGGCATCGGCTATTTTGTATTTCTGCCCTAGTTTTATGGCTGAATCTGCGTAGAGCAACGAATTTTCAAATTTCTTGATATTAAAATAGAACACAGCAATTCTATCATAAAGCATCCCTTTTTCTTTTCCGTTTTCCAAGTATGGGAGCGATAGCTTGGCAGAATCGGTATAAAGTTCGGCTTGTTTATGTTCTTCCATATTTTCCAAGATTGTAGCTAAGCGCAGATATGCGATAGCTACTTGAAGATAGGTATTGTATTGATTTACAGATTTGTATTTTTTGACTGCATTGTGCAAATATTCCACCACTTCGGGGTCGTTTGGTTTTTCTTTCATGGCTATTTCAGCCAATCTGTCGTAGCACGTGGCTTGCATTATGGCCAAAGCACTGTAACCATCGGCTGCATCTATTGCCTTTTTTCGCCAATATATTTCGGTTACATAGTCGTCTTTTTCTTTGAACAGCTTGCAAGCATCATAGTATACCAAGGCTTTGGCACTGTCTGTTTTGGCTACTTTTAACCTTAACTGATACTCGTGGGGCAACTCGAACTCGGCTTTTGCACCGTAGGAAAAAGTAAAAAATAATAGATATAAAAATATAAATTTTCTTAGCATTAATTAGGAATATTCAAGATATATCTCACTTTAACTGTGGGCGTTAAAAAAAGTTACTTTGTTTGGTTATTATTAACTATTTTGCGATTTGCGGCAATAATTTTGTATGTAACCCGTTTTCAAGAATAGTATAGATTCAAATTGTTAAATTCATATTTCATAGCAACCCATAAGTTTTTAAAACAGCTGAAAATTTTATTTTTTTCACTTTTTTTGTTCGTTTTGAATGCATATTCGCAAGACAATATTCCCGATAGCACTTGGTATACACCCGACACCAAATCGAGTAATTTTTTCATTATAAATATAGTAAAAATAGAAGGCAATAAAATTACGCATCCTAACATTATCAGGAGAGAGCTTGATTTTAAAGAAGGGAGTATGCTGCCCGTAGCCAAGATGGACTCTCTTTTGAAATGGGAACGCAACAAGGTGTTTAACACCAACTTGTTTGTGACTGTCGATGTGATATTGGAAGAAACCCAAAACCCTCTCTACAAAAACTTGGTGATAAAGGTGAAGGAGCAGTGGTATACCATTCCTCAACTCATACTCGATCCGGCCGATAGAAACCTCAACGAATGGATTTTTCAACGTGGGGCAGCTTTAAACCGAGTTAATATTGGGATGAAACTGTTTCAGTTCAATTGTAGAGGCAGGAAAGAAACATTGAGGCTCACCCTGCAAACGGGCTTCACACACAATTATGAGCTTTCTTATGAAATTCCGTATCTTGACAGAAAACAAACCTTTGGCATACGTCCTTATGTGAGCTATTTCAACAATCGCTCTATTGCTTACAAAACCGATAATCATGTGTTGGAATACATAAAATCTCCTAATGAGGCGGTATTGCGAAATTTTTTTAAAACAGGAATTATTTTCAACTACAGGAAAAAATTCTTTTTGAACCACCAATTGGACCTAGCCTATAACTACAACCGAATAGCAGATACCATAGCCTATTTGAATCCCGATTACTTTTTGAAAGGCAGAACCCACCAAAACTACATCAATGTAAAATACACTTTTAATTTTGATAAGAGAGATGTGCGCCAATATGCGAAAAGAGGCTATCAGTTTACGAGTGTGTTTGAACAATCGGGCATTACCTTGTATGAAGATTTAAGGCAAACATCGTTTTCTGCTTATTTTGCCCGATATTATAAATTGAGCAATAAATTTTACTATGCGGGCAAGTTGAAGGCGCGCACATCTTTTCCGCAGCTTCAGCCTTTCATTTTGTTCAAAGGCTTGGGCTATCAGCAAGATTTGGTAAGGGGTTTTGAACTCTATGCCATTGATGGACAGCACTTTGTGCTCAATAGAAACTCGATAAGATACAAGGCTTTTGAAAAAATATTTGATTTTGGGCAATTGGTGCCCATCAGGCAATTTAGGACTATGCCTGTAGAAATATACCTCACTGCTTTTGCCGATTGGGGAAGCGCCTTTAACGATAAGCCTTTGAGGACATATCCGAACACTGTGTCGGACAATACGCTTTTGAGCAATAGACTATTGGGCAGTGTGGGTTTAGGCGCACATTTGGTCACTTTCTACAACTCTGTGCTCAGGTTTGAGTACTCGCTCAATAGCATAGGCCAAGCGCAGTTCTTTTTCAGTATAGGTACAGATATATAGATTTTATTTGTATTTTGCCTTTACAAGCTCATAAAACTCCTCCACTACCTCGTTTTCAGTGTCCCATTTGTTAAAATCAAGAATGTATTTGGCACTTTCCCAGTTTCCTGCTGCCTCTAGCCGAGCTATGGTGTGCTCCAGCATTTCACTATTGCCGCCAAACAGCTCTTTGGTGAACATGATGCGTTGATTAAGGCCTAGCTTAATGTTGCGAACGGTATTGGTAGCTACAGAAGCTTTGGTAACCAAGGTTTCGGGAATAGCAGTTTGGTTTTGTTTTTGGTGCACTTCCAGCGGTGTGGGTGCATAATCATCTTTTTTCTTCAAATCAGAAACTATGCTTTGCAAAGGCACAGGAATGATGATGGAAATGGCCTCTACTATGGGTTCAAAATTTTCAAAAGTGTCGTTTGTATTGTAATAAGCCTCTTGAAAATAGCCCATGATGTCGGCTGTGTAGAACACAGGAACTTTGTATGTTTCTAATTTTTCTATAAAATGTTGAAAAAATACTTGATTGATTTTCAGGTACTTAGCTTTTTCTTTGAGTTCTGCCAATGATATTTTTTGTATATCGGGTGTAAAAAAATACAGCTTAAAATAATGATAGGGCGACAATGCCAAATAGAGCGTCTCCTCGATGGCCGATGCCAATAGCTTTTCAAACACATCGCGCTTTACCGAGATGTGGTTTGAAAGCACATTCATTAAATTAAGAATGGCATTTTGCACTTCCACATCATCGTAGTTGAAATACGAGCTCTGCTTTAGTTGATTTATTTCGCCTTTCCATATAAAAAATATATTTTTAAGGATAAAATAATTAACCTGCTGCACTTGGGAGAATTTGAGTATTTCAGGTCCGCTGATAGAGAGCTTTTGGAGGCTGAAAAAATCTGAACACAGCTTTCTTGACACTTGCAATGAGTAAGTTTCAAGCGCTTGTTTATTCAATTTGTTTTCCATTATGTACCAGAATTTTACCTTTACAAAAAATTAACTGACGAAAAATACCAAAAAGTGCCGTTAATTAAAACCCTTACCGTTGATAAAAATATTTTTATTGGAATTTGGCTCATAAACGAGCCTTTGGAAATACTTCACTATGCCTCGGATGTAGACTTGCAAGTAGAAGAAGAAGCAATCAAGCATCACCAAAAGAAAAGGGAGTTTTTGGCATCGCGACTTTTGCTCAAGCAAATGTGCTTAAAATTGGGAGTAAGTTCCGGCACAATTATTAAAACGGCTCATGGCAAGCCCTATTTCAACGAAAGCAACTGTCATTTTTCTATCAGCCACACAGAAAAGTATGCCATTTGCGCCATAAGCTTTGAAAAAACAGTAGGGATAGACATTGAGACTGTTCAAGATAAATTCCTCACCATCGCGCCAAAATTTCTCACACCCGAAGAGATGTACATTGCCAATAATCAAATTGAACCCATCTGTTTGCGCTGGTGTATCAAAGAAGCTGCATACAAATGGAATGGCGAAAAAGGATTGAGTTTCAAAGACGAGATATTGATAGCCCACGATGCGAAAACGCTATCGCTCAAAGGCACACATCTCAATATATTTATAGACAAAGCCGATGAAAAACACCCTTGGGCACTGGTTTACTAGCTATCGCAATATTTGCACCCAGCCCGAATACCTATTTCCGTTGGTTTCTATGTTGTAAAAATACAGTCCATCGGGCATAGTGCTTGCATCCCAACGATTGTCGTAGTTTTCTGTTCTGTACACCACTGTGCCCCAACGGTTGTGAATAGTCACTTTTGTATTAGAACCCATTTTCATGATTTCAAAATAATCGTTAATGCCATCTCCATTGGGCGAAAAGTAATTTGGAATGGCAAATTCGGGCTCAGGAACGGGCGGTGGAGGCACTACTGTATCTGTTGGGCATTCGTTTATTGCTACTAAAGTATCGCTAAGGCTACATCCCGTAATGCTTTCAGTAATAGCGAGGGTATAGCGTCCGGTGAAAAGTGCTTCAAGAGTTTGCGTAGTAAAACTTTGGCTATTGCCATATCGCCACAAATATTTATAGCCATCGGGAGCAGAAAGCGTGTCTATAATTTTTCGCTCGGGACATAGCTTTCCATTTCTCTTGCTCAGAAGAAAATCGGGCACAGGCGGCTCAAACGATTTGATGCTGGTGGTGAAATAGGCTGTGTCCTTACACATTTGAAGGCTTTGCCCCACCACGGTGAAAGTCTCGTTTGCCAATGGCCTGAAATTGATTTTAGATTGTGTAGATAAATTATTAAGCCAAACATAAGATGAGCCACCTCGTGCGGTGAGGCTCGCTGTGTCTACCCTGCACATTTCGGGGCGGCCAGCTATGCTTACATTTATGAGTGGGTGCAAGCCAATATTTATCACTCCTTTTACAGAACATAGTTTGCTCGAAAATCCGGTAAAACTCAAAGCTGATTTTTGAATTGCTACATGGGTGAAAACACTGTCTTTCAACAAAGTATCGGCCCAAATTACTTTAAAGGCATTTTTTATCTTTATTTCCAAAGAAGTGCCTCTACAAACAGTGGTATCTTTTGTTTTTGAGATGTTGGGTAATGAATTTACTGTTATATCTATAGTGTCGTTGGCTGTTTCACATTTCAATGATGATGAACTTAGCCCTTTTATGGTATAGAAGCCTGTTAAGGTGGGTGAAATTGCAAGGCTGCTAAGTCCCGACAGGGTATTCAAGTTTCCTTGTCGCTTCCAAACATATCCGGCTGCACCGCTGGCAGTGAGTACCATAGCAGAACCAATGCAAATCTCCGAATCGGGCGTGTGCTGCAAAGGAATTTTCTCAACATTTACATTTAGTTGGGCAGAATCTATGCAGCCGTTTTGGCTTTTGTATACAAATGTATATATGGCGGTGTCTCGAGGTGCAAAACTAAAGCCATCGGTAGTGGCCAAAACCTGCCTCGATGGACTGTACCAATAAAAATTGACAGGGTCGGAAAGGGAGTTGTTTTTTGTGAGATTGCCGATAAAGTTTATACTGCTGCCTAGGCAAATGGAGGTGTCTTTTGGGTGGGGATTAATTTCAAAAAATACAGGATTTACCGTGACTACACCCGTGGCTGTACGAAGACACCCGCCTTCGTTTTTTACTTTTAATAGAAAAGAGGTAATACCCGTGATGGAAATGGCTTGCCAAAGGCTGTCTTGCATGGCTACTTCGGGCTGTGTATGCCATTTTGCCCTAGCTCCTGTGACAGTGGCGGGCACTATTCCGGCTACGGTTAGCAATTGGTTTTTGCATATGATATTGGGCAAAGTTTGTAGCTGTAGAGGGAAATTTTCTCCGATTTTCACATTGATAGAATCGCTCCACGTGCAGCCACCGCTCAGGGTCACCACCACCTTGTATTCGCCCGATGATTGTGGAATAATATTTGTGCCGGACAAAGTGCTGAGTGTATCGTTTACAAACCACTTAAACTTATTTCCGCTCGTAGTTGTGATGGAAAATACAGGCAAAGGTTCGCCCTTGCAAAGAAACAAAGTGTCGGAATCGTCTACAGGTTGGATGGTAGAAAGAATTTTGCGCTCACCAAAGTGGCCTTTTTGTAGTAGTACGCCTGAGTCATTTAAATTAACTGTAGTAGCATCTGCTATAGCAAGTTTTAATGTGTAAAGCGCACATTGGCTTACGGGAGTTACCACATCTATCACGGTAGTGTAGCCATTAAAGGCAATGCGTTGGTCAGTGTAGGGGTTGTTAATAAAATATTGGCAGTTTACACATGGGCCGCTAGGTATATCATCATAATCTACATTACCGTTGTTAATATCATATACAGATATAAAATCTCTATCACCTATTCCGTCAATGGTTGCTATATTTGAATTTATCCCATAACCAGGCCCGCTTAAAAATGCAGCAAACAAATCTTGAGCACCAGTCTGTGAAGTTGAATTTTGTACTATATTAAAATTATATTCGTCTGAACCAAATACTAAAGAGAATTTAATTGTGTCAGTTAGAGGCACAAAGTCAAATTCTATCACAGCCGCATCGAGATTATTCAACGCAGGTTTTAAACTTTCAAGAGTAGGGTCACCTGGTCTATTGAAGTTTGTTGAAGAAGCGGAAATTCCATTCGGCCCCTCGATTGCCTTTACCAAACCCGTAGACAAAGCAATACCACCACTCAAGCCCAAGGTTGAATTAGCATCGCTAAATCTTCCTAAGGCTCTTTTATCGCCCGTGTATCGTAGATTGGATATTTTTATGCCTCTGCCCGTAAAATAGCGTACCAAATTGCTCACGGAGTGTAAACCGGAGTCCGACTCAGTGATTTTTACCTGTGCAGTGGCGCAAAAGCTCAAAAAAACAAGTACCGAAAATATACATTTCTGCATTTTCATTACGCAAACATATAAACAGACAATCAATTTTTTGGGAATATTTTTTCTAATTTTGGTCGCATGGAAACCATACCAACCATTCTCAGCCTAGAGCTTCCGCTCATTCCTTCCGACTTGAAGTTTGAAACAGTAGCCAACCCCATAAACAACCGCTTTTCTGAAAAAATATATGGTGCGATAGCCGTAAATGGTAACCGCTGGACGGTGGTGAGCGACCCTGAAACCGACCTTTGGTGGGTGAGTCCGCGTCCCGAAGCCAAGTTTTACGAAATACTATACACCAAGCTTTTTTATTCAAGCCCCATTCCTGAGCAGTTTGGCTACGCCACGCTCGAAACCGATGGCACACGCAGAACCGAAAAAGCAGCCAAAAACTGGGACGATATAGAAACACACATTGTCATAAAAACCAAAAACAGGCTGCTGGAAATAGGCTGCGGCCCGGGCGAATTTTTGCTCGAAGCCCAAAAGCGAGGCTGGAAAACAGTGGTAGGCAACGAACTGGAAGAAAGTTCTGCCAAACTGGCTCGTGAAAAGGGCATAGCCATAGACACCGGATATTTTGAAAACTTCACCAGCCCCGATGGGCAAAATTTTGATATGCTCTTTGCCGACAATGTCATAGAGCACACCATGAACCCACTTGAATTTCTCCAAAAAGCCTATTCCGTGACCAATCCAGATGGTTTGCTGGTGCTGCGCCTACCCGACACACAAGATTTTGGACCTACTTTGAAGCTGATAGACCATACGTTTCATTTCACCAGAAAATCAATAAAAAGTATAGTAGAAAAAGCTGGCTACCAAGTAGAAACCATTTTTTACAGCGGAACATTCAAAGGCACACTCTACGACCAAGACAACCGACAACGCATAGAAAATATGACTGTGATAGCTAGGAAATAAATTCCGAAAACATAGATAATTACCATCAAGGATGAAGGTAATTAAGTGTTTTATGGACTTTTTTTGTGAAATGCGATAAGTGATAGACCTATTTTAGTTCTATACTTTATGCAATAAAGCAGATAATTTTTTTAGAATTGCTATATTTTCCCACTCGGGGAGAGATTTGGACAGGAGGTATAATTAAGTCTTTTTAAACCAAAAATCTTTGTTCTCGCCTTCTCCAATTGAAGAAGGTTGGGACTGAGGCAACTCAGAGAGATTTTTAAATCCCTATTTTCTATTCTACCTCATGCCTTTACCTAAAGAAGCATATAAATAGTAAAAAACCACTCGTTTTGCCAATGAGAAAATTGCAGAATTACTCAGAAAATCACTACTTTAGCAATCCAAAGCAACAAAGAAAATATACGAGAATGAAAAATGAAATAGCTCTATATACCCTTTTTATTTTTCATTCGTGGGTTTGCAGTGGTTTTCAAAAAATAATAATGCATTAAGTGATTAATAAAAAAAGCTTATCGGAAAGAGACATTTGTAGCAAGTTTATACTACCCGCCTTATTAGATGCAGGATGGGATTCTCAATTTCAAATTTTAGAGGAAGTATCATTTACGGATGGCAAAATTTATGTAAAAGGTAAACTTACCGCAAGAGGAAAACAAAAACGTGCGGATTATATTCTTTTTTACAAACCCAATATCCCGATTGCTATAATTGAAGCTAAAGACAACAACCATTCGATTAGCTCAGGAATTCAGCAAGGTTTGGATTATGCCCAAATACTTGATATTCCTTGTGTTTTTAGTAGCAACGGTGACGGATTTTTATTTCACGACCGCACAGCGACAGACGGAAACATAGAAACCGAAATCGGTTTAGACGACTTCCCTACTCCTGAACAACTTTGGCAGAAATACAAAAAGTATAAAGGCATTGAAACTCCCGAAGCGGAAAGAATCGTTTCTCAGGATTACTATTTTGACGGAACAAATCGTAAACCGAGATACTACCAACAAATTGCAATAAATAGAACCGTTGAAGCCATTGCCAATGGTCAAAATAGAATTTTATTGGTTATGGCAACAGGAACAGGAAAGACTTATACGTCTTTTCAAATTATTCACCGACTATGGAAAAGTGGAACAAAAAAACGAATTCTGTTTTTAGCCGACAGAAACGCCTTAATTGACCAAACACGAAGGGGCGACTTCAAACATTTCAAGGATAAAATGACTGTGGTAAAACACAGGCAAATTGACAAGAGCTTTGAAATTTACTTGGCATTGTATCAAGGACTTTCGGGAACAGACGAAGCAGCCAATGTTTACAAACAGTTTTCAAGAGATTTTTTCGACCTTATTGTAATTGATGAATGCCACAGAGGAAGTGCAAAAGACGACAGCAGTTGGAGAGAGATTTTAAACTACTTCCAAAACGCTACCCATATTGGTTTGACAGCGACACCAAAAGAAACAAATGAAGCAAGTAACACCGAATATTTTGGCGACCCAATTTACACTTACTCTTTGCGTCAAGGCATTGATGATGGTTTCTTGGCTCCTTATCGAGTAGTAAGAGTTGCATTAAATGTTGATGCTGAAGGTTGGCGACCTGAACAGGGCAAAACCGATAAACACGGAAACGAAATTGAAGACCGTATTTATAATCGCAGAGATTTTGACAAAAATTTGGTGATTGAAGAAAGAACGGATTTAGTTGCCAAAAAAATAACCGAATTTTTAAAAGGTTATGACAGATTCGCCAAAACAATTGTTTTTTGTGTGGACATTGACCATGCGGAAAGAATGCGGACCGCATTAACTAAACACAATCCTGATTTAGTTGCCGAGAATTATAAATACATCATGCAGATTACAGGCGATAATGACGAAGGCAAACGAGAGTTAGACAACTTTATCAATCCTGAAGAAAAATTTCCGGTCATTGCCACTACATCCGAATTGATGACCACAGGAGTAGATGCGCAAACGTGTAAAGTGATTGTATTGGACAGCAACATCAATTCCATGACCAAGTTCAAACAAATCATTGGTAGAGGAACACGAATCAATGAAGAATATGGCAAACTTTATTTTACCATTTTGGATTTCAGAAATGCAACAGACCTTTTTGCAGACCCACAATTTGACGGTGACCCAATAAGAATAAAACCGGTTGCCGAAGAAACCGACTTAGGCGGCATTGTGGATGAAGAAGAAGAAATTGCCGAACCCATAATTGACATAGAAACTGGTGAGGAAATCGATATTACTACTCCAGAAATAAGATATCCGACAATAGACCATTCTGGATCCTTTGTATATGAGCCCAGAGAAAAGGTTTATGTAAACGGAGTTGATGTTTCGGTTTTAATCAGTCGTGAATTATATTTCGACCAACAAGGCAGACCGATAACAAACAGTTTGAAAGACCACACCAAAGAAATTATCAAAGGACAGTTTGATTCATTGGATGATTTTTTGAACAAATGGCAAAATTCAGCCTGCAAAGAAGCCATCATTGCTGAATTGATTGAACAAGGTGTAATGGTAGAAGCATTGTATGAAGCCGTTGACAAGCAAGTGGATTTGTTTGATTTAATCTGCCACGTGGCGTATGACCAACCTCCAATGACAAGAAAAGAACGAGCAAACAACGTGAAAAAACGCAACTACTTTACAAAGTATGGCGACCAAGCCCGAAAAGTTTTGGAGGCGCTACTTGATAAGTATGCCGACCAAGGCATTGAAAATATCGAAAACATTCAAATATTGACAGTTCCTCCTATCAATCAATTTGGTTCTGTAACTGAAATAATCAAAACATTTGGCAATCGTGATGAATACGAAAAAGCCATCAAAGAATTAGAAAACGAACTGTATAAAGTAGCGTAAATATCGAAAATCACTCAAATGAATATTGTAAATCAAGCTAATACAATTATATTTGCATCAACATGCTCACCCCGCTTCCCATTGAACAGCGCGCTCAGGGTGGGCTTTTTATTTTTATAAGGGTATGAGCAGAATTGAATACAATAAACCGCCCTTAAGCTATCAACAACAAATTGAACAGCTAAAAAGTAGAGGGCTACAAATTAAAAATACAGACAAAGCAATTCATTTGCTCGAAAATATAAGCTATTATCGATTAAGCGGATATTGGTATCCTTTGCTGGCTGACAAAAAAAATCATATTTTTAAGCCTGAATCTACCATTGAATCTGCCTTTAATCTCTATTGCTTTGACAGAGAATTAAGACAACTGGTTCTTGCTGAGATTGAAAAAATAGAAGTTGCCGTTCGTGCCAAAATTAGCTATGTACTATCTCACCAACATGGTCCATTTTGGTTTCAAAATCAATCAATTTTTAGTGATCCTATCAAACATGCTGAAACAATTACAAAAATAGACTTGGAATACCATCGAAGTGATGAAGAGTTTATTCGGGCTTTTAAAAATAAATATTCTAACAAACTTCCACCCAGTTGGATGATGACAGAAATCACATCTTTTGGGAGTATGTCGCAATTGTATAAAAACTTAAAACCGGGACGTGAAAAGCGTGATATAGCCAATCATTTTGGATTGGCAGATTCTGTGTTTATGACTTGGCTACATAGTATTGTGTATTTACGAAATGTTTGTGCCCATCATACCCGACTTTGGAATAGAGCCATGAGCATTAGTCCGCAAATACCTAAGTCTCCCAAAAAACCATGGCTCAGCTATACAAACATACAAAACAATAAAACCTACTTTATACTTAGTATGGTGGCATATTTGCTACAAACCGTAAATCCGCACCATCGATTCATACAAAAGTTCAAAGCCCTTTTAAGTAAATATCCCAATGTAGATACAAAAGCGTTGGGTTTTCCTATGGGTTGGAAAAATGAATTACTTTGGAATACATAAAAACAACATATGAGCAATATTGGAGGCGTAATAAAATCGATCAGAGATATTTTCCGCAAAGACCCGGGCTTGAGCGGTGATGCTCAACGCATAGAGCAATTAGGATGGATGATATTTCTCAAACTCTATGACGACAAAGACAAGGAACGAGAAATTCTTGATAATACATACCGATCACCGATTCCCAGAACGTTTCAATGGCGCAATTGGGCAGAAGATGATGAAGGAATGACTGGTGATGAGTTGATCAACTTTATCAACAACCATCTTTTTCCGGAGCTCAAAAATCTGAAAGTTTCTAGCGATGACAAATTAGGCATTACCATTCGCCAAATTTTTGATGGTACCAACAACTATATGAAAAGCGGAACTACCTTTCGCCAAGCCATTAACAAACTCAACGAAATTGATTTTAACAGCAGCAAAGAGCACCATATTTTCAATGTGATCTATGAGGAGATATTGCAGGGATTAGCTACCAAGAAAGATACAGGCGAATTTTACACCCCACGAGCCGTAACCCAGTTTATTGTGGATATGGTAAACCCAACGTTAGGCGAGAAAATTGCCGACCCTGCTTGCGGAACTGCAGGATTTTTGGTGTGTGCCATTGAACACCTTAAAAAGCAAGTAAAAAATATTGACGACCGCAAAACCTTACAGGAAACCGTTACAGGCAGCGAACTAAAACCCCTGCCTTTTATGCTGAGTGTGGTAAACCTGATAACCCACGACATAGAAGTGCCACAAATTGAAAACGGTGATTCGCTAAGCCGTGAATACACTTCTATCAAACAAAAAGACCGTGTGGACATCATTGTTGCCAACCCACCTTTTGGTGGTGTGGTGGGCGATGGCATGGAAACCAATTTTCCTTTGAATTACCGCACCAAGGAAAGTGCCGATTTGTTTTTGATTCTGTTTATCCAATTGCTAAAAGAAGGCGGACGAGCAGGAATTGTATTGCCCGATGGCAGCTTAACAGGTGATGGCGTAAAACAACGGGTAAGACAAAAACTATTGGAAGATTGCAGTGTACATACCATTGTGCGATTGCCCCAATCGGTATTTGCCCCTTATGCCACCGTAAACACCAACCTGATTTTTTTTGAAAAAGGAAAACCGACAAAGGAGATTTGGTATTACGAACACACGTTGCCTGACGGACAAAAAGCCTACAGCAAAACCAAACCAATCCGCATTGAAGAGTTTGAACCAATTAAACAATGGTGGAAAAATCGTAAAGAAAGCGAAGCATCTTGGAAGGTTTCAATGCAGACTATCATAGACCGAAACTATGATTTGGACATTAAGAACCCAAATAAAGTTGTAGAAGAAGTTGTTTATGACAGAAAGGCAATCATAAATAAAATTGAAAGTAACCAATCGCTAATTTCCAAGATTTTGGAAGAATTAAAATCGTTAGCATAAATGAAGTATAGATTAGGCGACATATGCACGATTACAAAAGGTGTGACAGGAATAATGAAAGCTATACCGGGTCCTTACACGATGATTGCATTAGGCGAAACGGATAAAATTCACAATGAATTTCAGTTTGATACTAAGGCAGTAATCATCCCTTTGGTTTCATCTACAGGGCACGGACACGCAAGTATGAAACGTGTAAAATATTGTGAGGGAAAATTTGCTTTGGGAAACATTCTTTGTGCCGTTATTCCAAAAGATGAAAACTTTGTTTTAGCCAAGTATCTTCATATTTATCTGCATTGGAACAGAGAAGAATTGTTGGTTTCACAAATGAAGGGAATGGCAAACGTGAGTTTGCCGATGAATAGAATTGCTGATGTAATGGTAACAGTGCCGTGCATTGAGAAACAAAGAGAAATCATTGAACTTGAAAAGAAGTTGGTAGATAAAGAATTGGAAGCCGACAAACTTTTTGCTGACCAACTCACCCAACTCGAAAACCTAAACCAAGCCATTTTACAAGAAGCGTTGCAGGGTAAGCTGGTAAAGCAATACCCCAAAGACGAACCCGCAAGCGAATTGCTCAAACGTATCAAAGCCGTGAAAGCAAAATCAGGCAAAAAGGAAAAACCCTTGCCATCCATCAAACCCGAAGAAATTCCATTTAAAATTCCTACAAATTGGGTGTGGTGTAGGTTGGGGGAAATTATTGATATGATTTATGGAGATAGCTTAACCAAGGCACAATGTATTGAAGGTGCAGATTATCCAGTTTTTGGATCTAATGGCATTGTAGGATTTTTTAATAAATTTCTTACTGATAAAAGAACAGTTATTGTTGGAAGAAAAGGTTCAGCAGGAGCATTAAATATTTGTCACACACCTTCTTGGACAACAGATGTTGCATATTATATTGAAGAATCAGAGTTATTAAATTTTGATTTTACTTACTTCTTACTAAAATCGTTGAAACTAGAAGAACTTGGTAAAGGAATTAAACCCGGTGTTAATAGAAATGAAGCATACAACATTCCTATTCCCCTTCCTCCACTATCCGAACAAAAACGCATTGTGGCAGAAATAGAAAAGCAATTTGCCAAAACCAAACAATTAAAAGAACACATCATCGCCAACCAACAAGCCACCGAGCAACTGCTTAAAGCCTTGCTGCATCAGGCGTTTGAGGTGAGGAAAATGGAAGAAACAGCAGAAAAACCTAAAGGAAAAATTATTGAGTTGCCAAAACTGCAAGAAAAAGAAGATAGTCACTTTGTAAAAAGAAAAGTATTGGCAACCTACATCATTAATCAATCTTTAAATGACCGACAGTTTGGCGATGTTAAATTTGAAAAACTTTTGTACTTATCGGATTACTTCGCAATTAAAAGAAACTTTGGTCAAAAGTATTATAAAAAAGTAGCAGGCCCTTTAGATAACTCGTTTACCATTCCATTTTTTCAACAAATAGAAAAAAGCAAATGGTTTAGCCGTCAAAAGTCAGGAAGACAATTTGTTTTTTCAGCAGGTGTAAATCACAATAAATCTTTAAATACTTACGGCTATTTTTCAGATGAAGAATTGTCAAAGGTTGATAGAATAATTAATTTTTTTAAAAAATACGATTATGAACAACCTGAAATAGTTTCTACTCTCTATGCTGTGTGGAATAACAGGTTAATAATAGGACAACGGATAGAAACTGAAACACTGATAAATGATTTTTATGATTGGGATGAAGCTAAAAGGAAATACTCAAAAGAACGATTGGTCAAAGCAATTGAATGGATGACTAAGGAGAATATCATTCCAGATGGTTGGGGTGGTTATATTGACAAACCAAAAAGTGAGAAAAAATAATCTGTGTTATGGGTAACTTTTGGAAATAACAAGGCATTCCGCACAAAGGTTGGACCTTGGTAGATGTTATTGATGTTAGGGAAGATCGTCAGCCGGAATGGGAAACCGATTATGAAACTTGTATGATGTGCAAAAATGAAAGAATCCGATATGTATATATAGTTTAACACGCAGAAGTTGATGAAGAAAAGCTTCTAATCAGCTTTTACCTTAAATTCCAACATAAGTATTTTTACATTTGTTGTACCTAAAAAAACAAAAGCCCTGTAACTCATTGAATTACAGGGCTTTTTTGATGTACTAAGCGGTTCGGACGGGACTCGAACCCGCGACCCCATGCGTGACAGGCATGTATTCTAACCAACTGAACTACCGAACCAAAATCTTTATCCGTTTCCGAGAGTGCAGGCTACAGCATACACATTCAAGAATTTTGGGATTTCCCACCTCGTTTCCGAATTGGGAGTGCAAAGGTAGAAACTAGATTTTAATTTACAAATCTCTGTCAAACATTATTCTAAAAATTACAAATAATATTTTCTTGGAAGAGGCTATTGAAAACCATTTCTCCTGATTAAGGTTAGTTTTTGAGAATGTAGTAAGCGAAAATGAATGAAAATTATATTTTTTTGACGATAGCAGATTATTAGCTAATTTCCACCGTTGTAACACCAAGCATGAACCTAAACCCTAGAGTATTTTTTGTTTTTTGTTTTTTATTGGTAATTATTATTGCGGAAAGGACACGTGCATCGCACCTAAGGGCAGGTGAAATCATAGCAGTAAAGCGTTCTACTTTCCAATACGATTTCACATTGGTTTTATATAGAAATACTATCGATGCAGCAGACCAACTTACTGCCACCCTTGTTTTTGGCGATGGCGACAGTGCCACAGTAAGCCTCAACTCAAGAGAACAGCTAAATCAGAATACCCAGAAATTGACTTTTCTATTTTCCCATACTTACAGGGGCGCAGGCAACTATTTGGTGCGATTTACTGAACGTTTCAGAAATTCGGGTATTGTAAATATCAATAATGGTGGTTCCGGCAATACAAATTTTTATGTGGAAACGCTCGTTTCAATTGATCCCTTGTTGGGGTCAAACACTTCTCCCACATTTTTGGCACCTCCTATTGATAAAGGAAATTTAAATCAAACCTATTATCACTCTCCCGCTGCTTGGGACCCCGATGGCGACTCGCTTTCTTACGAATTAATTACCCCTCAATCAAACAGGGGTGTAAATGTTCCAAACTACCGCTCTCCGGACGATGTTCCTACCAATAATGCAGATTACAGCATTACAATGGACGCATCCACAGGGCTCATCACTTGGAATAGACCTATTCAACAAGGGCTTTACAACATAGCATTTAAGGTGTCAGAATATAGAAACGGGTCTTTAATCGGCTATGTGGTGAGAGACATGCAAATAGAAATTGTATTTAACGAAAATAAGCCTCCACAGCTTTTCATCCCCAAAGACACTTGTCTCACAGCAGGCTTATTACTTAGAGATACCATTTATGCCACCGATTCGCCTTTTAGTAGCCTGAGAATCACTGGGTATTCAGGAATCTTCAATTTAGGTCGCACAGATGCTGCTAATGCCATAGGCTCGCAAGCAATATGTAATCCTTGCGACCGTCTTGTACTGCCATTTGAATGGCAAACAAGTTGCTCGCTCATTCGCAGTCAGCCTTACCAAATTACTTACAGAGCTGAAGACAATCCCGGACTTAGCAATTCTTTTGTAGATATTAAAGTGTGGAGCATAAAAATTATTCCACCTGAGTTTAAAAACCTGAAAGCGAAGCCTGTGGGCAGAAGCATGGTGCTTACTTGGGATGCTTATTCCTGCAACAATGTAGATTCGATAGTCATACTTAGAAAACAATGTGGCACAGATGAACTTCCTCAAGACAGTTGCAGTACAGGAAATATAGCTCCCATAGGATATACGTTTGTAAAAAGACTGGCAAAATCAGCTACCACCTTTACTGATGATAACAGAGGGCAAGGGCTTGAATACGAAACCCAATATTGTTACTACGTATATGCCGAGTTCCCACCGCCACAGAAGGGTTTTAGCCGTGCATCGGCTGTGGCATGTGCATCGCTTGTCCCAAATGTGCCTTTGTTGTTAAAAGCATCTGTGATTGCCACCGATTCTATTAACGGACGAGTGGCCCTCGAATGGACTCGCCCCAAAAACATAGATGTGAATACTTCCCCTCCACCTTATCGCCTATTGGTTTACAAAATAGAAAACAATACAAAAACGTATATTTCTGAGCAAAATATAGCCGACACCACGGCTTTTGGCGATACCACTTTTGTGAGCACAGGCTTAAATACAAAAGAAAACAATTTGACCTATGGAATAGAATATTTTTCGCAGGGAAATATGATATACAACGGCTCTGTAGCCACTACAGTAAAACTTTCCGGAGTGGCTCGCAGCCGTGGCGTTACTCTTTCTTGGACAGCCACTACACCTTGGAACAACGATACTACATATATATATAAAGTCACAAATGGCGACACATTGGCCTTTGCCACTGTAGTGGGAACCAATGCCTTTACCGATAGACCACTTATTGCCAATGTCCCTTATACGTACTTAGTAGAAACCAGCGGACAATTGGGTTGCAATCGTGAGTTGGGTACTTCAAGAATTAAATTTCCTTTAAAAAATCGTTCTCAAATCATCACTGTTGTGCCCACAGAGGTAGACACTCTAAATCCTTGCCCACCTGTATTGTCTATAATAAATGATCCCAATTGTGAAGATGAAATAAATCCTAATAACTTATTGTATTGGCAGCCTACCCTGCGCCCTACATGCGATTCGGCTGTAGTGGGTTATAAGCTTTATAATAGAAACGATGAGGGAATATTTGTTTTTTATATCGATAGAACGGATACTTCTTTTTCTGGTGCTCCATCAAAGCCGGTTTCAGGATGTTTTTATGTAACTGCTGTTGATATAGATGGGTCTGAAAGTGAGCCCAGCAATGTAGTTTGCAGCGACAGTTGCTTTTACTTTGAGTTACCCAATATGTTTACACCAAACGGAGACGGCATAAATGATGTATTCACACCAAAACCATTTCCTAGAAATGTGGAAAAAGTGGTTTTCAGGGCATTTAACAGATGGGGTGGCGAGGTATATCGTTCGGAAAACGATATAGAGATTAATTGGATGGCTACAGAGCAGCCGGTAGGCTTATATTACTACCAGGCCGAAGTCACAATCTCTACCACGAAGCAAAAGAGGCGACTAAAAGGCTGGGTGCTACTGGAGCGATAAAAAAAGACCAGTGATTGGTTAATCACGGGTCTTTTTGGTTTTTTATGAATTAATCTACATTGTCGTGCAGAAACTTATTGTTGCCTAGTATCTCATTGTCTTCATTAAGACTAAAGCGAGACACCACTTTTTCAGATGAATGTGGTGCTTCGTGAAGCATCACTTTTCTTCGCTCAAAAGCAGGAATTTCCAACCGTTCTTTGAACTCTTCGGGGTTCATAGAAGAATAGGTGGTGTGTTCAGATATTTTTGAAGTTCTGAACGTATAATTTTCTTCTTGTTTTTTCTTCTTTTCTTCGTCAAGGTCTTGATATTCAGAGATTACTGTTTTCTCTACTTTGTTTGGTTCAAACAGAAATCCTTGTTTTGGAGCACCTTTGCCATCTATTTCCAACACCACTTTTTCCACAGAATCGGCTTTTTTAAACACTCCGTTTGAAGCCTCAATGATTTTTGGTTCGTCTTCGGTAGAAGATTTTACAAAACCTGTATTTTCTTTGTTGATTTGCTGGCTTTCAAAAATGCTCGTTTGGCGATTAGAATTTAAGTCTATAATCGTTTTTGGCTCATGTTTGATGTCTGCTGCTTCAAATCCCGTAGCTATCACAGTCACTCTTATCGAATCGCCAAGGGTTTCGTCTATGCTCACACCGCATTTCAAGAGGGCATCCATTCCGGCTGTTTCTTGCAAATAGTCGTTTATCTCTGCATATTCGTCCATAGTGAGCGACTCACTTGTGGCGGCCGTTACAGAAACCAATATTTTTTTAGCTCCTCTAATGTCTGTGTTGTTCAATAATGGAGAGTGCAACGCTGCTTCTGCCGCACGAATGGCTCTTTCTGCACCATTTTGAACAGACGAACCCATCACGGCAGCACCAGCCCCTTTCATTACCATATTCACATCTTGAAAGTCAATGTTGATAAATCCCGGATTTGTGATGATTTCAGCAATAGATTTCGATGCGGTGGTCAATATATCATCGGCCTTAGAAAAAGCCTCACGGAAATTGAGGTTTCCGTATATTTCACGTATCTTATCGTTCAATATCACGATAACGGTATCGCAATATTGCTTTAATTCACTTATGCCTTGTTCGGCCAATAAATATTTTTTTCTACCCTCAAAAGTAAAAGGCATGGTAACGATGCCAACTGTGAGGATATCCATTTCTTTGGCAATTTTTGCAATGACAGGAGCAGCTCCTGTGCCTGTGCCTCCGCCCATTCCGGCTGTTACAAAAAGCATTTTAGTGCCTTGCAACATTTCTCTTATTCTTTCTTTGTCTTCTAAGGCCGATTGTTTGCCCATTTCGGGGTTTGTGCCTGCACCCAACCCTTCGGTGAGCAGTGCACCTATGGCAAGTTTATTTGGAACGGGGCTTGTTTTGAGGGCCTGTGCATCTGTATTGCACACAATAAATTCTACATCCTGAATGCCTTGGGTGTACATCCAGTTTACCGCGTTGCTACCGCCTCCACCTACACCAATTACCTTGATGATTGACCTGTTTGTATTTGGTATCTCGAATTTATAGTTCATAATCTAGGGAACACCCCAAAAATACTTTTTATTATACACAAGTTTTCCACATGACCATGTTAATAGTCTGTTTTATCGTCAAAATCGTCCATCAAGAGCGTTTTTGTCTTATCAACAAGCGATTTAAACAGTGTCACTCCGCTAATGCTCTCTTTTTTAGGAGCTTTTGTCATGATTTGAGGCTGCTGTTTGTTCTTTTTCTCTTGGTATTGATTTTCTCTGTGGTCGAGGGCTTGAAAGCCTGCCAATACCAAACCGATAGAAGTGGCATACATCGGACTTTTCACAGAATCTTGTTTTGATTTGCCCAAATGCTCATTGGGGAAACCCAAGCGTGTATCAATTCCTGTTTTCAGTTCAAACAAATGTTGCAAATGTTTTAGCATAGAACCCCCTCCGGTAATTACGATTCCGCCACCCAGCCTCTTGTTGAAGCCTGAAGCTATCAGTTCAGCATACACCAACTCAATAATTTCTTCCATTCTGGCCTGAATAATTTGTGCCAAAGTGCGAATACTTATCTCTTTTGCAGGTCTGTTTCTGAGCCCGGGAATAGAGATAATTTCGTTGGCATTGGTTTCCTCTGCCAAAGCCGAGCCAAATTTTACTTTTAGCTGTTCGGCTTGTTGGTGCATGAGCGTGCAGCCTTGTTTTATGTCTTGGGTAATGATGTTGCCGCCAAATGGAATCACGGCTGTATGCCTGATGATGTTTTCATAAAAAATGGCAATATCGGTGGTGCCGCCACCAATGTCTACCAAAGCCACTCCGGCTTCCATTTCTTCATCGCTCAATACCGACATGCTGGAAGCCAAAGGCTCTAAAATAAGGTTTTTGCAAAGCAATTCGGGCTTGTTCATTTCTTGCCCGGCTTTTTTCACACAGCGATGGATGTTGTTCACCGCTGCCGTTTGCGAAGTGATGACATGAAAATCGGCCTCCAAACGTACGCCCACCATTCCCACCGGGTCTTTGATTCCTTCTACATAATCTACGGTATAGTCTTGAGGCATCACATGGATGATTTCGCTGCCGGGAGGCACTACCAATTTATGCATTTCGCTCGTGAGCCGGCTCACATCTTCTATCATAATGAGGTTTTCAGGCGAAGGACGCATAATCACTCCGTGGTGTTTTGAGCTGCGAATGTGCTGACCCGCAATGCCAACATTCACCTCTCCTATGTCTATTCCTGCATTTTCTTCGCACTGCTTGATGGCTTCTTTGATGCTGTCCACCGTTTTGTCTATGTTGGTAACCATGCCACGAGTGACACCCTCAGACACGGCTTTGCCCATGCCCAAGATTTCGAGTTTGCCAAACTCGTTGCGTCTACCTGCTATCACACATATTTTGGTAGTACCTATGTCTAGCCCTACTTCAATTTTGTCGGTATCGTTGCTCATTTGTATTTATCTTAAATTATTTCTATTTCTTTTAGCTTTTCAAGTTGTGCTGGTAAAATTGTTTTTGAAGTTTCAAAAATCAGCTTTATCGTCACATTTTTGTAATCATGAATCAAAAAGTTACGCATACTTTTCATATCTCTCCAATCAATGGCATTATATTTCTTTTTTAAAGGATCTGAAACTTTTGAAGCAGCTTCTCCTATAATTTCAAAGCGTCTAATAATTGCATCCTGTCTCATCAAATCATTTTGGAGATCTTCCAAACTGCAATCTTTTAAGTAATGAGATATTATCTTGATTGATTCAATGATATCATTTATTAATACTTTATCAGTTACCATACTATTAAATGATTTGCAAAGAACTTTTGATTATTTCCTCACTGATAATTGGTCTTAGACCATCATATTCACATAAATCTATTCTTCTTTTTATTTTTCTCTTTAATCCGTTTTGCAGCCTAATTAAATCAAAAAGTGTCATGCCATCATAAGGCTCTATCAAAATGTCTATATCACTCTTTTCTTTAAAATCCTCACGAATAAACGAACCAAAAAGAGAAGCCTTTTTTATGTTTTTTGAAATTAAATAGGCTCGTATCTTTTCTATAATTCTTTCTTTTTCTACTTCCATATCACTCACATATCATTTGGTTTTCAAACTCCAAGTTCACTCTATGGTATTTGTTCCAGCCTTTGGCAGGAATAATCTTTTTGTAAAAGGCATTGACAGCTGCCAATTTCATGTCTATGTTTTCAGGCTTTCCAAACTCTATCACCTGCTTTCCTATTTGCGGATAAATTGTGATGTGGCCACGCCAATTCAGTGAAGCTGAAGCAAAAAGTGTACTCAAAAACTCGTCTTTTTGCACTTTTTTTACAAACTCTAAATAGGGTGTGCGCAAGCTGTCTTTTTTCCAGTCTTTTTGAGCCAATATGGAATTGAAATTGCCATCAAACACCAAAACCCGGGCCGTGAACCGCTCAGATAGTGGTAAAATTTTGCCTCCTGAACTCACATACCTTCCTTGTCCGTTGGGCAAAGCCAAGCGCACCAATGGCTGGTATTGCCTCACTTTCACATACACATTTCCTTTCAAATCTTTCGACACCACCACTCTTTCTACAAATCCATGAGACGAAACCCTGCTTTCCAACTTTTTTAAGTCAATAAACTCATGAATGTTGTTTATGAGGTTTTCCTTGCCGTTTTGGGTCATGAGCGCCACCACATCACGGTCTTCTATAAAATAATTATTGTGTTCGTTTGCTATCTTAATACTTACCTTTTGACATATCCGCTCCGATTGCCTCTTATGTACAAAAGCCATGGAAATGCCTATGATAAAAAGCCAAAAAACAACCAATGTGCTGCTTTTAAAACGTATTTTGGGCAATTTCAATAACACAGACTTATCCTAATAAACATGAAGGCATAAAATTAAATATTAATATCTTGATAAATGCTGTTTTTGCCTACATATTGCCTCGGAAGTTATTCACATTACCGAGAATTGTGTATTTTTAACTCATAACACTTATCTATTTGACAACTGCTATGTGGAAAGAAGAAAATAACAGCCTTGTGAAGCATTTTGAGTTCAGCAATTTTGTAGAAGCCTTTGCTTTTATGACCAAAGTGGCCCTCTTGGCCGAAAAAGCCAATCATCACCCTTGGTGGAGCAATGTTTACAACAAAGTGGAGATACGGCTCTCGACCCACGATGCAGGAAACACAGTGACCGATAAAGACAGGAATTTGGCTGTAAAAATCGATAAATTGCTACTTGTTCATTAGTATTCAGGAATTATTCATATTTTCGCAGGAATAGGAATTTGTAACAACATTTTTAGCAAATAAAAAAATATTCACCTTTTACGATGGGTTTATTCGACTTCTTCTCAAGTGATTTGGCCATAGATTTGGGCACGGCCAATACACTAATCATCCACAACGATAAAATTACAGTAGACGAGCCCTCGATTATAGCATTGGATAAACTCTCGGGTAGGGTGCTGGCTGTTGGAAAACAAGCCATGCAAATGCACGAAAAAACCCACGACAACATCAAAACCATTCGTCCGCTCAAAGATGGTGTGATAGCAGATTTCCATGCTGCCGAGCACATGATTCGCGAGATGATAAAAATGATAGACGGAGGCAGAAACCGACTTTTTGCCCCTTCACACCGCATGGTGATATGTATTCCATCGGGAATTACAGAAGTAGAAAAGCGTGCGGTTCGCGACTCTGCCGAGCATGCAGGAGCAAAAGAAGTATACATGGTGTATGAACCCATAGCCGCAGCCATAGGTGTAGGCATAGACATAGAGCAGCCCGTAGGAAACATGGTGGTGGATATTGGGGGTGGTACTACCGAGATTGCCGTGATAGCTCTTTCCGGCATTGTGTGCGACCAATCGATACGTATCGCTGGCGATGTGTTCAACAAAGATATTTTAGACTACATGCGCAGGCAACACAACCTTTTGATAGGCGAGCGCAGCGCAGAAAAAGTTAAAATGGAGGTAGGTTCAGCCCTCACTGAGCTTGACAACGGTCCGGATGATTACGAAATTCGTGGTAGAGATTTGATGACGGGTATTCCTAAAGTAATCAAAGTATCATACTCCGAAATAGCCTTTGCGCTCGACAAATCGGTATCGAAAATAGAGGAAGCCGTTCTGAAAGCCTTGGAAACCGCTCCACCCGAACTTTCTGCTGATATTTACGACAGAGGCATTTACTTGACCGGAGGCGGAGCGTTGTTGAAAGGGCTGGATAAACGCCTATCGATGAAAACCCGCTTGCCCATTCACGTAGCAGACGATCCGCTAAAAGCCGTGGTGAGAGGCACAGGTTCTGTGCTGAAAAACTTGCCTAAATACAAGGCTGTGTTAATGCAATAGAATTATATACCTTATAAATAATGTCACATGGGTATCATCAAGGAGTTTAAGCAATTTGCAATCAAGGGCAACGCCCTAGACTTGGCTGTGGGTGTGATTATAGGCGGAGCATTCGGAAAAATAGTGTCCTCGTTGGTAAACGATGTCATTATGCCTCCCATAGGTGTGTTGATTGGTGGGATAAATTTTAAAGACATTAAAATTGTAATCAAACAAGGTGTGATAGACGCTGCTGGATTGGTGACATCGCCCGAAGTAACTATCAATATCGGCAATTTTATTCAAACTGTTTTTGACTTTACCATCATTGCATTTGTCATTTTTATGATGATAAAGGGAATTAACAATTTGAAGAAAGAGGAAGAAGCTCCTCCTGCGCCACCCACTGCTCCCGAACCCAGTAATGAAGAGAAGCTATTGACTGAAATAAGAGATTTGTTGAAAAAGTAAATTTTAGTAAGCGCTCTATTTTATAGCTACAGAATAGCTGAGCGTTTTACTTTTAGAACTTTCCAGTATCCAAAGCCCTAATTTGTTGTTAAACGCATCGGGTGCACAGCTTTGAGGTTCTATTGCTATGGAATTTCTATGTGGAGGTGTATATATTTGCAAATATTCACAGCCAATGCCACACGTTATTTCAAGTATTACGTTTTGCTTAGTGTCATGCAAACGAACAATCTTTTCGGGCTCTTGTGTTGCTAATTGGTATCCATTGTCCAAAAAAATATCTCCAACAGGTTCAAAAGAGGTGAATGTGTATCCTTCGTTTTTTCTGCCTGTAGGAATCAATTCTTTGTCGGTTTGTAGCTCGTAGTGGGGCGGAAGCCACATCTCTAAATCGTTTAATTTTGCATTTAATTTGAAATAAGGATGCCAGCCTAGTCCAACGGGGGCTGTTTTTTTACCGATGTTTGTGGCAATGGCTTTTACCTCAAGACCGTTTTTGCTCAACATGTATTGTACTTTCAGTTCCACAGCAAATGGATAGGCTGAGTGGTCTCCATCTGTTTTACACACCATTTCTACCATTGCTCTAGATTTATTGGCTTCTTGCACTGTGAGTTCAAAAGCAGCCTTAGCAAAAAATCCATGTAAAGAATTGTTCCAACTATTTCCATCGTTAATCTCAAATTTATACATACGGCCTTCGAAAGTATAAAGCCCACCCTTTATTCTATTTGGGTAAGGAAAAAGTACCATTCCCTTGTACGAACCTATTCCCTCCGATTTCAAATAAGCTTCATTGGGATTGCCGTCTATAACCTCAAGTTGTAAATTATCCTTTTTTAGTATCAGGCTATTAAGCGTGGCACCAAAACCGGGAATAATCATAGCTGATTCTTGGGTAGTTTCATTTAATAGCTTAATGGAGCTTAGGCTTCCGTACGATTGGGTAGAGATAGAGAACATATCTAAACTATATATAGTTATGAGTAGTATTTTTCTTTTAATTTTTGGCTACAGCAGGTGCTTGCATCACATTACCGCATTTTTTGCAGCAAGTAAGCTCTTTAGAAGCATAAAATCTATTCATCACCTCGGGCAGCTGTTTCACAATGTCCGATACGGGTATAAATTCCTCATACAGTTTATTGCCGCAATTTTCGCAAAACCACATGAAACCATCGTTTTCTGTAGGTTTTCTGTAGCGCTCTATCACCAAACCTATTGTGTTTGCACCTCTGATGGGCAAATGGGGTGTGCGTGGAGGCAAAAGAAACATATCGTTTTCTCCAATGATGATATCACGTTTTTGACCCTCTTCTATGATGCGCAGCGTGATAGAGCCTTCCAACTGGAAAAATAGTTCTTCTCCCTCGTTGTAATGAAAGTCTTTTCTTGAGTTGGGCCCACCTACCACCATCACTATAAAATCTTCATTTAATTTATACACCTGTTGGTTGCCTACGGGTGGTTTCAGCAAGTGGCGATTTTCGTCAACCCATTTTTTTATATTTATTGGTGCGGCTATTGGCATGGCGTCTCCTTCCATCGGTTTAAGGAAAGCAAATTAACACAAAGTCAACAAAAAATTGGATTTTGGAATAAATAATCGTGTTAATACATGCTACCTGTCCACTGTTTGTTTCAAAAACAAATGAAAAATATTTTACTAGGACTTACAAAAAACATGAAAACTACAAATAAATGATAATTGCAATTTTTAGTGTAAACCAACTACATTGAAAAAACAGAGAGATATGTTTTCTCAATTGTGAATAATTTGTCTATGGCCACAAATGATTGATGATGCTAAAGTAACCGGGTATTCCTATGATAATATTGAAAGGGAACGTTACTGCCAAAGCCATAGGGAGCAACAAACTCATATTGGCTTGCGGCACTGCCATACGCATGGCAGCAGGCACTGCAATGTAAGACGCTGAGGCACAGAGGATGGTAAACAACAAGGCATCGCCTTGATTCAACCCCATAACATAGGCAAGACCAATACCCAATATAGCATTTATAATAGGTGTTATCAATGCAAAACCTATCAAAAATGTACCTGATTTGGCCAAAGCGCTCATTCGGCTGCCTGCTACTAAGCCCATATCGAGCAAATAAAGCGCTAACATACCTTTGAAAATATCTTTTACAAATCCATGAAGTTCTTTTTCACCATTGTCGCCTGCGGCATAGCCCACGATTACGCTTCCGACCAAAAGCACGATAGAACCATTGAAAAATGCCTCTCTTAGCACTTCTTTCATACTGCTTCCATGCGAGTCTTCAAGTTTGCCCGATTCCGGTTTTACAAACTTTCTTATCATTATCAATCCTACCACTATGGCCGGTGATTCCATAATGGCCATACCCGCTACCATGTAGCCACCTGCTTTCACATCTTGACTTGTTAAAAAAGCCTGAGCCGTAGCAAAAGTCACCGCACTTACGGAACCATAAGTAGCAGCTATTGCCCCGGCATTGTATACATCAAGTTTTAGACGCAACACAAAGAATGCAACTATAGGCACTATGGTTGCCATGACAATACAAGCACCCATTATCATAAGTATTTGCGGAGTGAAACCACTGTGATAGAGCTCTTCGCCCCCCTTTATACCGATATCAAACAATAGATACAAAGAAAAAAACTTGGCTATAGCCGGAGGAACTTCCAAATCGGACTTTACCCATACGGCAACTAAGCCTAAGAAGAAAAAAAGCACAGGTGCAGATAGAAAATTGTCCAGTACACTTTGAAGGTTCATACTTTGGTAATATTTTTAAAAATAAAAGAAAAAATAATTTATATGATTAAATATGAATATTAATAAGATATAAAGCAAATTATGCGTTCATATTTTCGGATGTAAAATTGGATAGTTAGAATAGCAATACAAAGTAAATACGATTAAAATGCCATTAAAAAACATGTCATTTTATCCCAAAAGGCTAAAATATTACTACAAAGCGGTAAAATACGTCCCTATTCCGACAAGAATTAGGACTTTAAAAATAGGGAAAAACCTAAGCTGATAATCTCTTTTGGATAGAGATGAGGTCCATCGGAAGGTCGGCTTCATCGTCTTCGTCATCGTTGCTATCGGCCACAATGTCGTGCATGTTTGATGTTTTGCTATCGGTATAGTAAACCAAACTCCACTCACCGTTGAAATCTTCAACCAAAGCACTCAGCGACTCCACCCAATCGCCTGAATTCAAATATTCTATATTTCCATATTGCTTGATGACAGGCTGATGAATGTGCCCACAAATGATGCCTTGGCAGTTTTTAGACTCAGCCAAGCCTACCAGTTTTTCTTCATAATCGGAAATATAAGAAACAGCTTGCTTTACTTTTGCTTTGATGGCCTGCGAAAGTGAGTAATAGGGCAATCCTCTTTTTGAACGGTACTCGTTGTAAATTCTATTTAACCAAAGCAAAAAAGTGTAGCCGATGTCGCCCAACTTGGCTAGCCAAGCCATTTTTGAGGTGACAGAATCAAAAATATCACCGTGTGTCACCAAATACTTTTTCCCGTTAGCACCTTCGTATATCCATTCAAGTACCAAATGCAAATCGCCTATGCGCATGGGGATGAATTGTTCTAAAAAATCATCGTGGTTGCCGCGAAGATAAATTACTTTGGTATGGTGATTGCTCATCATTTTGAGCACACGCTGCATAAATTTGGTATGTTTGCGTTTCCACTCCCCCGATTTTTTCAACTGCCAACCATCTATGATATCGCCATTAAGAATAAGCGTATCAGCAGTGTTCATTTTTAAAAAACGGGTCACTTCTTTGGCCTTCGAGCCCTTTGTGCCCAAGTGTATATCCGAAAGAACGATGGTACGGTAGTGGTTGGGGGTGTTCATTTTTTGTTACTGTAAAAAACTTATGCAAATTACCCATAACCTTATAAATTTATGTTAATAAATTATTAAGTTATTAACACACACAGCTTAAAATAATAAAATTTATCATATTGTAGATAAATATTCTCACTTTTAGCCCATGTAATAAGTTTTCTAAAGCTACTAATATTTTAAAATCATGTTTCCTAAATCCTTACTTTTGAGTTTGTGCTTATGTGCATTTTCCTGCCAACTGAAAAAAACTTCAGACGAATTCACATCTATTTTTAATGGAAAAAATTTTGACGGATGGCAGTATTATCTGGGTGTTCCAGATAGCAGTAGCAAGATTGACGGCTTAGCGAAAGACAGCAACGGGCTTTATAGCGAGCCTGTCGGGTTCAATGAAAAAGACCCTACCAAGGTTTTTTCGGTAGTGACTGTAGATGGTGCTCCAGCACTACGAATATCAGGTGAAATCATAGGCACTTTTGGCACGGTAGAAGAATATGAAAACTACCATCTCACTTTGGAATTTAAGTGGGGCAACATCAAATGGCAATGGCTTGGCTTTCGCCCCAAAGATGGAGGCATACTCTACCACTGGACCCGCAAGGGCGTACACGAATTTCAGATTCATGAAGGAGATGTGGGCAGCTATTGGTCGTTTGGACCCATAGTAAAAAGCTATGCCATAAAACAAGGCAATGAGTATGTATTTAACCATGAAAAGGGTGTAAAAACCATTTTTTCAAACCAAAAAGGCGGAAATCAAATATGCCTGCGAAACCCTGTGGCCGAAAAGCCATCGGGCGAGTGGAATACATTGGAGCTTATTTGCTTTGAAGACAAAGCCATACACATAGTAAACGGAAAAGTAAACATGGCAATATTCGACAGCAAAGTAATGGAAAACGGAAACGAAATTTCATTCACAAAAGGGAAAATACAGCTTCAATCGGAAGGGGCAGAAATTCTTTTCAGAAATATTCACATCAGAAAGCTTGAAAAATTGCCCAAGGAATATGAAAAATATGTGAGCGCAGGTGACGATGGCTACATAGATGCAGGACATTGATTTCTGAAACAATTTTTGTCTATTTTTGGCTTTGATAACCTTCTTTAAACTCCTTCTGCTTTGTCGTTTGAAATAAAATTACCGCTTTTTCAAGGTCCTTTTGATTTGCTACTTTTCTTCATAGAGCGCGATGAATTGGACATTAAAGACATACCTATCTCAAAAATCACGAACGATTTTTTAGATTACATCAGGCAGATGAATGAACAAAATATAGACATTGCAAGCGAATTTATATTAGTGGCAGCCACACTCATGCAAATCAAAGCTAAGATGCTGCTTCCTCGTCCGGAGCTCACGCCCACAGGCGAAGAGATAGACCCAAGAGAAGAACTGGTGAAGCACTTATTGGAGTACAAAAAATACAAATCGGTAATAGGCACTTTTACAGAACTGGAAGAAAAAAGGCTGTTGCTGGAAAAGCGTGGAAATATTTTACAAGAAATAAAGTCTATCAGTGAAAAATCTGATGTTGAGTCTGAACTGCAAGACATAGACCTTTACAAATTGTTGAAAGTATATGTGCGGGTAGTAGAACGCTATGAAGCCGAAAAGAAAAAACCAGTGCACACTGTAGTACCATATCCCTACACCATAGAACAACAAAAAGAATTTGTATTGACTCTGGTAAAACAAAAGAAAAAAGTAGCTTTTGATGAAGTGATAGCCGAAATGCCTAACAAAATAGCCATTATTTACAACTTTCTATCTATTTTGGAGCTGCTTCAACTCCAAATGCTGAAAATCCAACTCGGAGAGGGCTATAATAATTTTTGGGTGATGGAAGTAAATCCGGTATCATGATTTTCCATCTTTTCAATGCATGATATTTGGTTTTGTCCAAATCAAAATTTACTATGTGTAAGTTCAACAATTTAGATAAATTACTACCTATAATTGTCTTTAGAGTATATATTTTGTAACTTAACTTTGTTTTTGTTACAGTATTCAAATTAATAGTATATTCATCGTGATGATACGGACCTACATTACTCCAACTCAAAGTAAATACAATCTTGCCTTAGAACTTCCGGAAGAATATTTGGGGCAAGAATTGGAGCTGATAATATTTAAGAGGAAAGAAGAGTTTTTTATTGAAAATGAAACCCCGCAATTTAAAATCTCTGATAAGTATAAAGGTGTATTTACAAAAGATGATGCTATAAACTTTAACATTCATACCCAAGAAATGCGAAAAGAATGGGGCAATACTTAATAGACAATAATGCAATTTCAAATTTTTTTTCAGAGCTTTTTAATCAAAAAGGAATGGACTTTATGTCAGAGGTATTTGATCAAAAGCCCATAATATCTGTAATTACTCAAATAGAAGCCTTATCATGGGTTAGTCCCAATAAAAAACAAGAAGCGATAATGAAGGAATTTATTAAAGATTCCATCATTTTAGGTCTTAGCCAGGAAGTAGTAGTTTAATGTGTTAAAATAAAGAGAAGCAAGAAAATAAAAATGCCTGATGCAATTATTGCATCTACCGCAATAGTCAACAAGCTTACTCTTATCACCAGCGACAAAGGATTTCAAAATATCGAAGGTTTGAAAACAATCGACCCTCACCAGCTGTAGCATCTCCCTTTTTTCATTTTCTCCCCGTCCATTCATATAATTTCAATATTTTTGCTTTGGAGATATTTCAACCTAAATTCAATATAAATCTAATTCACATATCATGTCGTTTCGCATAGAGAAAGATACCATGGGCGAGGTGCAAGTGCCTGCCGAAAAATATTGGGGTGCACAAACGGAGCGCTCGCGCAACAATTTTAAAATAGGGCCTGAAGCTAGTATGCCCAAAGAAATTATTTACGCTTTTGGCTATTTGAAAAAAGCCGCTGCCTATGCAAACACCGATTTGGGTGTACTCACTGCCGAAAAGCGCGATCTCATTGCCCAAGTTTGTGACGAAATCATAGCAGGAAAGCTCGATGCTGAGTTTCCGTTGGTAATATGGCAAACCGGCTCGGGAACACAGAGCAATATGAATGTGAACGAAGTAGTAGCCAATCGTGCACACGTTATAAAAGGCGGTAAACTGACAGACGAAAAAAAAGTGTTGCATCCAAACGATGATGTGAATAAATCACAATCATCGAACGACACATATCCTACCGCAATGCACATTGCTGCTTATAAACAAGCGGTAGAAGTAACGCTTCCGGGTCTTACTTTATTGAGAAATACGCTCGATAAAAAGGCGAAGGCCTACGTAAACGTAGTGAAGACAGGCCGTACCCACTTTATGGATGCTACTCCACTCACATTGGGACAAGAATTTTCGGGCTATGTGCAGCAAATAGATAACAGCATCAGAGCCATAAAAAATGCCTTGGAAGCGGTGAAAGAATTGGCTCTTGGCGGCACAGCTGTGGGCACAGGCCTTAATGCACCTAAAGGATACGATGTGGTTGTAGCCAAAAAAATTGCAGAATTTACAAAATTGCCATTTGTGACGGCTCCGAATAAATTTGAAGCTCTAGCCGCACACGATGCCATGGTAGAACTATCCGGTGCTTATAAGCGTACGGCTGTGGCATTGATGAAAGTAGCCAACGACATACGGATGCTCTCCTCAGGCCCCAGAAGTGGTATTGGGGAAATTATTATTCCTGATAATGAGCCGGGCTCGTCTATCATGCCGGGAAAAGTAAACCCTACGCAACCGGAAGCCATGACAATGGTTTGCGCCCAAGTGATGGGCAACGATGTGGCCGTATCGGTGGGTGGCTCTATGGGTCATTTTGAGTTGAATGTATTCAAACCTGTGATAGCTGCCAATGTGTTGCAATCGGGTCGTTTGATAGGCGATGCCTGTGTGTCGTTCAACGACAAGTGTGCTGAAGGCATCGAAGCCAACTTACCGATTATAAAAAGGCACATGGAAAACTCTTTGATGTTGGTAACAGCACTAAATCCGCATATTGGCTATGAAAATGCCGCAAAAATAGCCAAAACTGCCCACAAAGAAGGAACTACGCTTCGAGAAGCAGCCATCAAACTAGGGCTGCTCACCAATGAACAGTTTGACCAATGGGTGAAGCCCGAAGATATGGTAGGGAATTTGAAATAGTTTACTGAAATACCGAAAATGAAAGAGGGCTTTGGAAAATATCCGAAGCCCTCTTGCTTTTTACATCCTGAACAATGGCCTTGCATTGATTCCCGACCAAGGGATGGCAGAAAGAATTATTAATAAGCCTATAGCATAAAATATAAGAATAAATTTAAACTTTTGGGCACTTAACTCTTTTCGTTTGCTCACGCTATAGCCTACAGTAATGAGCACTATGGCAATAATCATGGTAAAAATATGCTCAATACCCCAAAAACGAAGGGTTGCATTTTTCATGTTTGCCCCCATATCTTGCCAAAAGATGCTCACAATTTGGCTTTGAAAATATAGCACTAAGCCAAGCACAAACTGTGTATGTGCAAATATCAGCCCCAATAAGGCTGCTATTTTATCTGATTTTTCAAATTCTTTTTTTGCCATAAGTCCTGATAGGGCTTTAAAAATGGCATAAACCAGAGTGAGCAATACCAGCCAGCGCGAATATGAGTGTACTACTAATAATACTTGATACATAACAAATACAAGGGTTTAGTTAAAATTAAATCAATGCAATTTAGTATTAGGCTTTGAAATGTGTTAAAGAAAATGTTGAATTTTGAACACATTAAAATTCAATAGATGAGAATAAGTTTTGTAGGCGCAGGAAATGTGGCTTGGCATTTGGCACAAGTGTTAGAAAAAAGTGGTAAGCATAGCATAGAAGAAGTATGCAGCCGCACCAAATCCTCATCAAAAAAGCTTGCCGATAAGCTGTACAATGCAGAGGCTACCACATCGCTCGATTTTTCGGAGTCAAAGGCCGATTTGATTATCATTTCTGTACCTGACGATGCCATATTTTCTGTGGCTTCGCAAATAAACGTAAATTCAAAATGCACCATAGTACACACCTCAGGCACGATGGGCATAGATGAATTAAAACCTATAAAAAACGCAAATAAAGGCGTGTTTTACCCCTTGCAGACATTTTCAAAATCGAAAAATGTAAATTTTAAGAACGTGCCGCTTTGTCTTGAGGCTACCAATACACTTACTGAGGATTTTTTGGAAAAACTGGCATTTGATATCTGCGAAAATGTGGCATTTGTAAACTCTGCCGATAGAAAAATATTGCATTTGGGTGCTGTGTTTGCTTGTAATTTCACCAACCACCTCATGGGCATTGCGAAGCAGATATTGGAAAAAGAAGGCTTGAATTTTGCCATTTTAAAGCCTTTGATACAAGAAACGGTAGAAAAAGCCCTTACCATGGGCCCTGAAAAATCGCAAACAGGCCCTGCTGCACGCAACGACACCAAGACAATAGAATCGCAAACAAAACTTTTGGCACAAAATAGCTCATGGCAAAACATCTACAAAATTGTTACTGACAGCATTCGTTCGGCTAAATATGTGCAATAGTCAATAGTTGATAGTTAATAGTAGGTAGTTCGTAGTTGCATAGTAAATGGTATATGTGGTGGAATAAAAATGTACTTAAATCAGCATTAAAAATAAAAAACATTAAATTTGTATTCCAAATAAACGATTTTAACACATGTGGCAAGAAGACACTTTGGCTATTGAACAAACCATCACCACCGATGTATACGATTTGGTAGTTTTCAATGACGATGTGAATACTTTTGAACATGTGATAGAAACGCTCATAGACGTTTGCCGACATACGCCTCTGCAAGCCGAGCAGTGTACTTTACTTATTCATCACAAGGGCAAATGCACCGTGAAAACGGGCGAATTTGATAAAATGGCTACCATGCGCAACGCCATTTGCCAGCGAGGCATATCTGCAGAAGTACTTTAATTGAAAAATCGATTTTTAATTTTTTAATATTTTTCAACTCAGGTTTCGACACTAATTACTTATGCTTTTATATTTACAATGTAGATAGATACACGAATATCTAATGGTTATGAAAGGAAATACAATAACCGCCACTTTAATTCCTGAGCATATTAGATTTTTAGAGACGCATACTAAAGAAACCGGTATCAATAAAAATAAAATTATCAAGAAGGCGCTTGATTCATTTATTATTGAGGTAGAAAAGCAAAAATTCAAAGCAGAATTTGATAAATTTAAAACTGATAATGAATACAAAAACGATATGAAAGAATGGGCTAAGTGGGGTATGAAAGAATATAGCCAGCAATTGAAAAAGGTTGAAAGCAAATGATGTATTTTACTAAACTTAGTTTGAGTGAGATAGGTGGCAAACACCTTATTCTAGTATTAGACCCTGTAGTAAATAAATAGCAGATATTAGGCGGATATATACACTAAGTTTAAAAATTATTCTATACAATCCATTTGCCTAAAATTCTCAAAACGGACTTTCTGTTGATTCAGAAATTTTAGTCAGCCAAATTAGAGCATTGTCTGTACACAGATTAAAAGAAAAAGTTGGTGAAGTAAGCACAGAAGTGTCTGACAAAATTGATAGCACTATTCACAAAATCTTAACTTTTTAAACACCTTGCAAAAATTATTTATCCTTGATGCCATGGCGCTCATATACAGGGCGCACTTTGCTTTTGCCCAAAACCCGCGCATCAACTCCAAGGGCATGAGCACGGGAGCTTCTTTTGGCTTCACGAACACTTTGTTGGAAATCATTAATAAAGAAAAGCCCACCCACTTGGCCGTGGCTTTCGACACGGCTGCGCCCACTTTTCGCCACGAGAGTTTTGAGGCCTATAAAGCACAGCGACAGGAACAACCCGAAGACATTACCATTAATATTCCCTACATAAAAAAAATTATCCGTGCTTTTCAAATTCCTATTTTGGAAATGGACGGTTTTGAAGCCGATGATGTGATAGGCACCGTGGCCAAAAAATTGGGCTCGCCAGATTTTAAGGTCTATATGATGACTTCTGATAAAGATTATTGCCAGCTGGTGACAGAAAATGTGTTTGTCTATCGCCCCGCATTCATGGGCAAAGGCCCTGAAGTATATGATATTCCCAAAGTGTTGGAAAAATTTCAGATAAAATATGTGGACCAAGTACGTGACATTTTGGGCTTACAGGGCGACAGTGTAGACAACATTCCGGGTATTCCGGGCATAGGCGAAAAAACGGCCGTGAAGCTGATAGCCGAGTTTGAAACAGTGGAGAACTTGATAGCCAATGCAGATAAACTGAGCGGAAAGCTAAAAGAAAATGTGGTGAACTTTGCCCAACAAGGGCTTCAATCAAAGGAGTTGGCCACCATTCATTGCGAAGTTCCCGTGACGTTCGATGCCGATTTTTTGATTTATAAAGGCATAGACAAAGATGCTTTGGGTCCACTGCTCGATGAGCTGGAGTTTAGGCAAATGAAAACCAAGCTGCTTGGCGACAAACCCGAACCCACAACAAACAACGAAGGAGCAGCGAAAAACGAAAAACGAAAAACGAAAAAGGTTGACTCCGCCCAGATGGACCTCTTCGGCAATGATGAAAATAAAAATATTGAAACAGAAGGTGCCCAAGATAATATTTTGGCAGATGAATGGAATCAACAATCAACAATCAAAAATCAAAAATCAAAAATTGAAGACACCGTTCACGACTACCACATCATAGATACTCCCGAAAAACGAAAAGAACTTATCAAATATCTTTTGCTGCAAAAAGAACTGTGTTTCGACACCGAAACCACGAGTACTGACGCTATTGCTGCCGAGCTGGTGGGCATTTCGTTTTGCTACCACAAAACAGAGGCATTTTACATTCCCGTTCCTTCCGAGCGTAGCGAAGCACAAAAAATAGTAGATGATTTCAAGCAAGTGTTTGAAAATGAAGATATTACCAAAATAGGACACAACATCAAATACGATATTTTGGTGTTGAAAAACTATGGAGTAGAAGTCAAAGGGAAGATTTTCGACACCATGCTGGCCCACTACCTCATCGATGCCGACATGAGACACGGAATGGATTTGCTTTCAAACACCTATTTGAACTATTCGCCCGTGTCCATCACCACGCTCATCGGCAAAAAAGGGGCTGAACAAGGCAATATGCGCGATGTAGAAATAGAAAAAGTGGCCGAATATGCTGCCGAAGATGCCGACATCACTTTACAGTTGAAACACAAATTTGAACCGCTGATTCAGAACAACAAACTCAGCCATCTTTTTGAAACCATAGAAAACCCACTGGTACATGTGCTGGCTGATATGGAACACACAGGTGTGAAAATCGATACCGATTTCTTAAAAGAATATTCTGGGGTGTTGGAAAAAGAAATCGTGGATGTGGAAGAAAAAGTATACCAATTAGCGGGTGAAAAGTTCAATTTGAGTTCGCCCAAGCAGCTTGGCGTGATTTTGTTTGAAAAACTGAAGCTGGAAGAAAAGCCCAAAAAAACGGAAACAGGACAATATGCCACCGGGGAAGAAATCTTGTCAAAACTGGCCGTGGAGCATGAGATAGCGGCAAAAATTTTGGAATTTAGGGAATATCAAAAACTGAAATCTACCTATGTAGACGCACTTCCTGCCATCATCAATCCCAAAACGGGCTTGGTGCACACTTCGTACAACCAAGCCGTGGCCGCTACAGGCCGCCTCAGCAGTACCGATCCCAACTTGCAGAATATTCCTATCCGTACCGACAGGGGCAAAGAGATTCGCAAAGCCTTTATTCCTCGCGATGCCCATTCGGTGATATTTTCTGCCGATTATTCGCAAATAGAGCTGCGCATCATGGCCGCCTTCAGCAAGGATGAAAGTATGATAAATGCTTTCAAAAATGGCATAGACATTCACTCCACCACAGCGAGCAAGGTTTTCAAAGTGGCGCTCGGCGAAGTGAATTCCGAAATGCGAAGAAAGGCCAAGATGGTAAATTTTGGTATTATTTATGGAATTTCAGCCTTCGGTTTGGCACAGCGGCTAGGCATTCCCAGAAAAGAGGCAGGCGAGATAATAGATGCTTACTGGAAAGAATTTCCTGCCATAAAAGAATACATGGATTTTGTGATAAACGAGGCTAGAGAAAGAGAGTTTGTGAGCACCATCACGGGCCGCAGGCGCTACTTGCGCGACATTAATTCTCGTAACATGACCGTGAGGGGCTATGCCGAGCGAAACGCCATCAATGCACCCATCCAAGGTTCGGCTGCCGACATCATCAAGAAAGCCATGATAGACATTCACCAATGGATGAAAAAAGAAAAAGTACGTTCAAAAATGGTGCTTCAAGTGCACGATGAATTGGTATTCGATGCCTACAAAGACGAAATAGACCAGATAAAACCCTACATTGAGAACTTTATGAAAAATGCCATTCCGCTAGAAGTACCAATGGAAATAGGCATGGGCACAGGCGTAAATTGGCTGGAAGCGCATTGATGAATCATATCAATACAGGTTACAATTAACTCCCTTTTGAAATATAACACTCGAAAAAACGTTTTTTAAACTATTACAAATAACCAAAATGAGCCATGAAAAATAAATTTATTAAAGTTTGTCTGATACTGGGTGTATCGGCATTGGTATTGTCGTGCGGAAGAAGAGATGATGACGACACCAAACCAAACAACAACTCAGACAATAATTTTTCCAACTACGAACTGACGGTGAGCACCCAACAATCGGGCGATAATAAAGAAGTAGAAGAAAATGTAGACCAAGCCATTCAAGACGTAACGGGTCAATTATCTTCCTATGCCGGAGGTAGAGAAGATGCCCTTGGTGCTTGCGGGTATACCGTAGCTACCATAACGGGTAGTAAAAAATCGTTTGTAGTTAGCTTTACTGGCGAGGATTGTGCTTTGGTAGGTTCTAGAGAAGGAACTATCACTGTAACACTCGTGGCAGGAGATAAATATACCGACAAAGGAGCCAAATGGAATATGGTGTTTGATGGATATGGCATTACAAAAAATGGCAAAAAACTTTCACTCAAAGGCACACATGTGGTAGAAAACATCACGGGAGGCGCTCCTTATCAAATATTAATACCCAATATTTCCAATGTAACCACGGTTTCGCTGTTGGTAACAAGTGCTGACATGAACATTACTTTTGACACCACCAAAGCATCACGCCAATGGAATGTGGCAAGGAAAATCACGTGGTCAAATATAAATAACGAGGTGATATGGACATTGGAAGGCGCAGGCTCTGCCGATGGATACGATAATTTGGTGACATGGGGTACAAACCGTGCCGGAGCTAATTTTTACACTCAAATATCATCGCCTATCACCATCAATGCCAGCAAGTGTGGCTTATTTAGGCCAACAGGTGGTGAACGCATACATAATGTAGTGGTAAATGGAAACACCAAGCTCACGTCTACCGAGTCGTTTGAGTACAACAGCAGCGGCTGTGCTAACAAATACATATTGGTAGTGGAAAAGAACAAAAAAACCCGCACTATAGAGGTGACATTTTAGGTGCTATGCGGCAAAAAAAAGATGGCACAGGTCTGTGACTTGTGCCATCTTACAAACAATTCCTTAGATTTAAGCCTAGATGAAGTAAGGGGGAATGTTAGAACTTTCCGATTACTGAGCCGATGAATATCGGTTTTTATCTGTGGTTTAACAAACGTCAAGCTAATTTGTCAAAAAGCCCTAATATGGGAAATACTTCAACTATCATTAAAATCTGTGTAGTGCTTTTAAGATTTAGTACTTGAAATGTAGTGTTTCTGATAGAGCCCATAGATGGTTAGTTCTGAGTTTTAATCGTATGAAAGAGTTTTTTGAAAAATAGTTTGTAATTAATTGATAATCAAATTCGTTTTTGAAGAACGCTAGCAAGAGTGAAAACTTCGCCTGTCATTAATTATACAAAATGTTACAACACGTTTGTTATTATTTTTCTATAATATTTTCTTTTATTCATTTCTACAAAAAACTCAATATATTCATCTATAGAAGTTTTAAAATAGTCCTTGTTAGCATTATACAAATGTAAAGTATTTATTCTATCAGCTCCACGATATACAATACAATCAAAATCAGCAATTTTGTAATTTATTGTATTATTACTATTTGAAACTTTAAAGAAAAAGGCATCACTAAACAATTCAATCTGATTATCAGAAGCTCTTTTCAAATCTTCTTTTGCCCTTTTTAAAAAGTCTTCAAAATTAGATATTTCACAAATTTTGTTTTCATAAATAGTCTTTTCCGCTCCTTTTAATATTCTTTTGTCACGCAATAATTCAATTCTTTCTGGTTGCTGCAAACATTTTTGTATTTCAAATTCCGAACAATCAAAAACAGAAAACACAGATTTATCACGAAAATTTAAATAATTTAAAAATAAGCTTGCACAACTTTCAGAATTTTTAACAGTATTGGGGCTGACATAAAAGCCATCACACATTTTAGGATTTAAGTCTTCAGCTTGTATGCATTCTACACCTTCAATTGTTGTTTTTGAAAATTCTAAGAGTGTAGGCAACCCAAACTTAGATATTACTTTATAAACTTTTAAACTCTTAATTATTGAGCAGATACCGTAAATAGGTACTTTATATACCACCTTTTTCATAGCAATATCCTCATTTACAGCACGATATACATTCCAATGAGCGCCATTTCCAATCAATAGATAATCTTGAAATTCCAATAGATCATTAATTAATTTTTAGTTTTACAATTATATTCTCAAGAGCAGCTTTTTGTTTTTCTGAAAGTCTACCTCTTTTTTGACAGTTATCTTTTAAAGCCAAAACAAAATTTTTGTCAAACCAAGGATTGTCTTCTGCCCATTTAAGAACAAGATTTATTTTCGAGAAATTTGAATTTGATTCATAACTTGTAAAGTCAATTAGTTTTTGATTTATTCTTTTCTTTATTTCTAGTTGCTTTTCAGAAAGATTTTGTTTCCGAATTGTACTAGAATAAAATTTGTAATCATAATCCGAAAGCACTTTTTTACTGTTCAAATATTCCAAAACTTCAGAACTCATACTTTTAGTCAAATCTTCTTTCACTCTTTTTATAGATGCAAATATTCTATTCCCATCTTTAATCCCGAGAAACTTATTTACACAACAATTTCCAACTTCTGTTGTCCTATAGTTATTCTTATTTTTTAATACACAAATATTTTTTATTGGATAATGTCCACATAAGCATGTTTGAAGTTCTTCAGAATTGTATGCATATTCAAAATTCCATTCCAACTTTGCACTATCCCAATAAGTGGAATCACTAAGTTTTAATATTTCTTCTGTCAATTTGAAATGCATCGCTTTCTTTGAAATGTGTTGTAACTCATATATGCAATCTTACAATAAAAATACAAATTTGCAATAGACTACTTATATTTTATTTTACTGACTCATTATCAGATATTTATCAAAAAAAATGGCTGTTTTCTGACTAACTAAGGCTAATTTTTTTGATAGAAATCACAAGCTAATTAAAAAAGTAGTACAAAATACGAACTTTGTATTCTTGGTAAATTATTACGATTATACGTGGTCTGTGTGCCACAGACCCGTAGCTAGAACGCATCAATAACTTGTGCCAACATTAGTCCAATGGCTTTTTTGTTTTTATCTTTTTCTTAGTTTTACACAATATTTTCGTTGTAAAATAACAATTGTTGCTTATAAAACGATTATTTTTACCGCACTATTCTACCAACCATACAGTTTTAACAATGATAAAAAAGCGTCTTTTTGCATTAGCTTTTCTTGCTTTTTCGGCAGTATTCCCCACTTTTTCTCAACAAAAACCCAACATCATTTATATTCTTGCCGATGACCTTGGCTATGCCGATTTGGGCTGTTTTGGAAGCAAAAAAATTAAAACGCCAGTTTTAGACGCGCTCGCAGCCAAGGGCTTGAAGCTGACTCGCCACTACAGCACTGCTGTGTGCGCACCCAGTAGGGCTTGCTTAATGACAGGAAAACATTTGGGAAATTGCGAAATACGTGGCAACAGACAAGCCCCACAGACAGGCTACGGACAAATGCCTCTTTCAGACACAGCCGTTACTGTGGCTACAGTGTTGAAAAATGCGGGCTATGCCACTGCTCAAATAGGTAAGTGGGGACTAGGCGAGCCAGGTTCTAGCGGAGAACCTTCAAAAAAAGGATTTGATTTATATTTTGGCTACACAGACCAAGTGCTAGCACACAATCATTTTCCTGAATTTTTGATAAAAAACGGTTCAAAAGTGTTTTTAAACAACAAAGTGAAATACCTAGACTCTGCCGATTGGCACAAAGGGAGAGGTAGCTATAGTTTGATGAAAAAAGATTTTTCTCAGGATTTGTTTACCGCAGAGGCCCTCAACTTCATTTCTGCCAAGAAAAGCAATCCTTTCTTTATCTACTTCGCTCCCATTATTCCACACGACAATGGCGAAGCTCCCAAAGGTGAAATGATAGAATCGCCTACGACAGAACCCTACACCAACGAAAAGTGGACTGAAGACGAAAAGCGTTATGCGGCCTCCATCACCTATCTTGACAAAGAAATAGGTAAAATAGTAGCGCATCTGGAAAAAGAAGGGCTAGATAAAAACACATTATTAGTGTTTGTAAGCGACAATGGTCCAAAACAAAGCGATATTTTCGAGAGTACGGGCGGTTTAAGGGGAATCAAAAGAGATTTGTACGAAGGTGGACTTAGAGTACCATTCGTAGCCTACTGGCCAGGAACTATCAAGGCGGGGTTGGTAAGTGCCACACCTACTGCTCTTTGGGATTTTATGCCTACAGCCTGTGAATTGGCCAAAACAACTTGTCCAAAAACAGACGGTATTTCATTAGTGCCATTATTCTCGGGTAAAAACACCCAAAAACGTGATTATTTGTATTTTGAACTGTATGATGGTGGCAACAAACAAGCACTTTTGATGGGAAAATGGAAAGCCGTGAGAACAAAAATCGAAGAAGGAAAACCACTCCCTAAACTGGAACTTTATAACTTGGAAATCGACCCCAACGAAACAAAAGATATAGCCGCATCAAATGCTGCGATTGTCAATAAAATGGAAGAAATTATGAAAAAAGAACACAGCTACAACAGAGTGTTCGGCTTTTAAAAAAGGTTTTCCCCACTGCTATTCACTATACACCGGTTCTATTTATATAGCATTTGACACTCCACAAGTGCAAATAAATTCAAACAATAAAATCTCAGGGAGTAGAGATGCTTAAATCAATATGAGAAAAATATTTTGCTGTTTTGGTTTGATGTTGGGCTTTTTTATGGCTGTAAATGCCCAATCGCCTAACATCATTTTGGTAGTGACAGACGACCAAGGTATGGAAATGCTGGGTTGCTATGGCGACAAAAATGCGGTAACGCCCAACATAGACAAGCTGGCTGCGGAAGGTATAAAATTTAATAGGGCTTACTGCACCACACCTTCGTGCAGCCCCAGCCGCTCGGTGATTCTCACGGGCTTACACAATCATAAAAACGGGCAATATGGGTTGGGACACTCGGTATATCACTTTCGCACTCACGAGTCAGTGAAATCGCTGCCGGTGCTTTTGTCTTCGGCCGGATACTACACTATGCATACGGGTAAGCTCCATGTTTATCCAAAAGAATTGTACAAGTTTGATGCTTCTATTGAAACGGGAGCGAATAACCCTGTGAAAATGGTGGCCAATTTCAAAGAAATGATGGCTCAAAAACCAGTTGATAAGCCCTTTTTTCTGTATTTTGCTACTACAGACCCTCACCACGCTATCGGACCAAACAAATCTTTGCCTTATGCGCCCAATCGCTTTGGCAATATTGACGTAGGACATGAGGGCGTAAATGAGTTGATATACGACCCTGAAAAAATAAAAGTACCGTTTTACTTGCCTGATATTCCCGAAGCCAAAGCCGAATTGGCTCAGTATTATCAATCAATACACAGAGTGGATGAAGGAATGGGTGCTATGGTTAAATTTTTGAAAGAAAAAGGGCTTTACGACAACACCATTATTATATACACCAGCGACAACGGTGCTCCTTTTGCCGGAGCTAAAGGCAATCTGTACGATGCTGGTGTGAGGCTTCCTTTTGTGGTAAAAACATTGAAAAATGGCCCTAAAAACAAAACTACCGATGCATTTGTGGCTTTTACAGACATCACGCCCACTATTTTGGATTTGGCAGGAGTGTATAAGCAAAGCATTGAGAGAATGAAAGAATCGGCTGCCAAAGACTGGACCTGGGAATATCCGAGTACCGACACCGCATTTCATGGCAAATCCATCAAGCCCATATTAGAAGACAAAGCCAAGGAAGTGCAAAACGAGGTGTATCTTTCACATAGCTTTCATGAACTATATCAGTTTTACCCTATGAGAGCCGTAGTCACCAATCAATATAAATTTATTTGGAACTTGGCACACCCTTTACAAAAAAGCAAATACCGGGGCAGGGGTGAATCTATCATGGATGCGGCCATTTTTAATAAAAAGCTAGAAAATTTTGGTACAAGAAAAGTAAAAGACATTGAAAAAAGACCTGAATTTGAGCTTTATGACTTGAAAAACGACCCTCAAGAGGCAAAAAATTTGGCCTACGACAAAGCTTATGAAGCACTGTTGAATGAATATAAGGCTAAGATTTGGGCATTTCAGAAAAATACCGGAGACTCATTTTATAAAATGAACGAAGAATAAGAAATTATGGTAAAAAAAGCGCATATAATTCTATTTTTTTGTCTGACACATTTGGCTTTTGCGCAGCAAAAGCCAAATGTATTGTGGCTCGACCTAGAAGACCTTAGCCCAATATTGGCTGCCTATGGCGACAGCACCGTGTCTACCCCAAACATTGACAGATTATCAAAAGAAGGAATCACATTTACCAAAGCCTACGCCACCGTAGGTGTGTGTGCTCCCAGCAGAGCCAGCATCATCACAGGAATGTTTCCCGTGGCCATAGGCGCGCACAATATGCGCATTACAGCAAAAAGCAATTACCCTTCCGTACTAGGGTATGAGGTAGTGCCTCCCGCTGATGTTCGTTGTTTTCCTGACATTTTGCGAGAAAATGGCGTGTTCACCAGTTGCAGCAAAAAAACCGATTACCAATTCAGTCCTTCGCCATTTACTTGGGATGAGTTTCCTAAAAATGAAGAGACAGACCGCTATGTGTTCGACATGCCACAACCATTTTTTAAACAAATTAATTTTTGGGAAACGCACGAATCGCAAATCTGGAGTTGGTGCAGACAAAATGTGCCACTTACGGTAGACACAGCCAAAGTGAAATTGCCACCTTATCTGCCCAAAACTATCGGTACAAAACTTGATTGGGCCACTCAGTACAACAATTTAAAGTTTACCGATGCCAAAATCGGTAAAATATTGGCTGAGCTAGAGAAAAAAGGAATTTTAAATAATACCATTATCATTTTCACTGGCGACCATGGCAACGGGCTGCCACGAAGCAAACGCTCTGTGTACGAATCGGGCGTGAGAGTGCCTATGATAGTGCGATTTCCTGACAAACGAATGGCAGGTACCTATAGCAACGATTTGGTATATCTTATGGACTTAGGACCAACCATTTTGTCGTTTTACAACCTCTCTACTCCGGGCCACATGCACGGAAGAGACATTGTAGGGAAATATAAACCCAAAGAAACGCGAAAATATGCCTACTTCTCTGCCGACAGATTTGATGAATGCACAGACATAATTCGTGCCGTGACCGATGGTAGGTATCGCTACATCAGGAATTTTCAGCCACAAAAGCCTCAGTTTTTGAATTTAGTTTTCAGAAAAGCCCAAGATGGTGTAAAAGACCTCTATAAATTCGATAGTTTGGGTTTGCTCAACGAAACTCAAGCCACCGTGATGCGCAAAACCAAACCCGTAGAAGAACTTTTCGACACGCAAAACGACCCTCACGAAACATCGAACATAGCCCACAAACCTGAAATGCAAGCAAAACTTGTTGAAATGCGTGCTGCGCTCGACCAATGGATGCGCGAAACCAAAGACATGGGCTTCACTACCGAAAACGAAATTGCCAATACGTTTTGGCCCGGATTGAAACAACCCACTACTGCCACACCCGAAATTAAAATTCAAAAAAACCAAGCGACTGCCACTGTAAAAACCGAAGGTGCTGCTATAGGATACAAAAACCGAAATGCGGACAGTTGGAAAATATACAAAGGCACACTTGAATTAAAGAAAGGAGATTCGCTCTATGTGGCAGCCCACCGCCTGGGTTGGAAAACGAGCGAGGTCTTGAGAATGAAGATTGATAAATAAAAAATGTTTTCATTTTGAATACTTTTTTTGTATTTTTGTAAAAATGGTCATCATTGCTACTAAAACAATTAGAAATTACTGGGAAAAAAATCCGGCATCAAAGCTACCACTTCAAAAATGGGCCAGTGTAGTAAAAAATGCAAACTGGAGCAGCTTTAATGATGTGAAAAAAGATTTTTCAACAGCAGATTATGTAGGGAACGACAGAATCGTATTCAACATTAAAGGCAATGATTACAGATTAATTGCCGTAGCAATTTTCAGAAAGAGAACATTATTTGTACGATTTATTGGCACTCACAAAGAATATGATAAAATTGTCGATATAAAAAATATATAAGCATAATTATTATATCCTTATTAATATACATTTAAAACTATGAATATAAAACCAATTAAGTCCGAAGAAGATTATGAGTTTGCTCTTAAAAGAATAGAAGAGATATGGTCAGCTCCGGATAATACGCCCGAAAGTGATGAATTAGAAATTTTAATCACATTGGTTGAAAAGTATGAATCCATTCATTATCCTTTATTTGAAAATGATGTAGATCCCATTTCTATTATTAAATACACATTAGAAGAAAAAGGGCTTAAACAAAAGGATTTAATTCCGTTAATGGGTAGCAAATCGAATGTGAGTAACGTGCTAAACAAAAGAAGAAGCTTAACTTTGGAAATGATAAAATCTTTACACGCACATCTTGGAATACCTGTGCAGCTGTTGGTAGCATAAGCAATATTTTTTATTCCTACCCATAATTATTCATGATACTGTTTAACACTAATGAAAAAATCGATTTTAATCACCCTGCTATCTACCATCGCCACACTTGTTTTCGCACAGACCAAACCCAATATTGTCTTTATCCTTGCCGATGACTTGGGCTGGAGCGATTTGGGCTGCTATGGAAATCCGTTTAACAATACACCAAACATAGACAAGCTGGCAAAAGAGGGGATAAAATTCAACCAAGCCTATGTGGCAAGTCCGGTGTGTTCTCCATCAAGGGCTTCGATACTCACAGGCAAGCATCCGGCTCGCTTAAAAATCACCAATTTTTTGGTGGGAAATAAAGTAGATACAACTTCACCCATACTGCCTGCCAAGTGGCAGCCCTACCTAGCCAAAGAGGAATTTACCTTGGCCGAAATGCTCAAAGAAAAAGGCTACACCACAGGCCTGGTGGGCAAGTGGCATTTGGGCAGCTACGACACTTTAATGCCTTACTCTCAAGGCTTTGACTACGACAGAACAATAGGAAAAAACGGACTTGATTACTATAACTACAACTTGGTGACTGGAAATCACAAAGTTGTGTTTGAAGACTCAGGCAAAACCTACCTGACCGATAAACTCACCGAGTATGGAGTGGAATTTATAACGCAAAACAAAGCGAAGCCGTTTTTCTTGTTTATGACCTACTCTGCACCACATGTATTGCTTGTGCCAAGGGGCGACAAAGTGAGAAACTATTTGTTCAAATACGAGAAATTTCATGGCAAGTACAATCCTTACTATGCAGCCATGATAGAAAGCCTAGACGAAGGCGTGGGCAAGCTGGTAGAAACATTGAAAAAACATAATTTGTATGAAAACACCATCATCGTTTTCTCCTCAGACAACGGAGGCGTGGGTTTGCCTGAAGTGGGGCCTACACCCACCTCGTGCGAGCCTTTAAGAAAGTGGAAAGGACATGCTTACGAAGGTGGAATCAGGGTGCCTACAATAATATCTTGGAAAGGAAAATTAAAAGAAAATGTGAGCACAGACCAATACTTTACCAACAGCGATTACTTTCCCACCTTCGCTGAGATGCTCAATTCCGACAAAAAAAAACTTGCTTTAGATGGCAAAAGTATGTGGCAATTTATCCAAAACCCTGACAAAGCCACCGACAGAGGCTATTTGTATTGGCATTATCCGCATTTTAGCAATCAAGAAGGCCGCCCTGCGGCTGCCATTCGCGGGGGAGACTACAAATTGGTAGAAAACTATGAAACAGGCTCGCTGGAACTATATAACTTGAAAAACGACATATCAGAAAGTAAAGATTTGGCCAAAGAAATGCCTGAAAAAGTAAAAGAACTGAAAGCTGCTTTGGACAAATGGCGTGCAGATGTAAAAGCCAATATGCCAGAGAAGAAAAAATAAAAGCCTATTGGGCTACCGTAAAAGCATAAGAAACAATGTTTGCCCCCATTTTAAGTGCTTTTAAGCGCACTTCTTCGGGGTCGTTGTAGACCGATTGGTCTTCCCAACCGTTACCCAAGTCGCACTCGAAAGTATAGAAACATACCAATCGCCCTTCCCAAACCAAGCCAAAGCCTTGTGGAGCTTTTCCGTCATGCTCGTGTACTTTGGGAAGACCATTGTTAAAATCGTATTTTTGATGGTAAATGGGATGATTAAAGGGCAATTCTACAAATTCCAGTTCGGGAAATACTTTTTTCATTTCTACCCTCACAAATTTGTCGAGTCCATAGTTGTCATCTATATGCAAAAAACCGCCCGAAAGTAGGTAATTTCTCAAATTTTGGGCTTCGGAATAAGAAAAAGTGACATTGCCGTGACCCGTCATGTGTACAAAGGGGTAGGAAAAAAGCTCTTTGCTGCCTACTTCTACCACATCTTCTTCCTGAGCAAGGTTTGTTTTCAGGTTTTTATTGCAAAAAGCAATGAGATTGGGCAACGAGGTTTTATTGGCATACCAATCGCCACCGCCATTGTATTTGAGTTTGGCAATCTTTACAGAAGGCGTTTGCGCCCCTGCTATCGGGCTTAAAAAAGCCATTGTTGCCAAAGCAAAAACTATTTTTATCCGCATAAACATTAAATTCTACTGCAATTAAAAAAATAAAACCCAACTCTGTGAAAGTCGGGTTTTATTTTTTGTAGGAAAATGACAAGCAGAAAGCATTTTTCATGCTTGTTGGTAAGCTCTGAGGCTCTCAAAGAGTGTCACGTTTGTTTTTAAATTAAGCAGAAAAAGCCCCTGCAAACTCTTTGGCAAAGTCTTCAAGTTTAATTTTGCCCAATTTCGCGGGTTTGTTTTTCCAATAATCGGCTTCCATTTCGCCACTGCGTAAAGCCTCGCCCATAGTGGCATAGCCATCGGCCAACACTTTGCTCAAGCCTGCGCCCAACATGCCTCCGTGCGATTGTTCGTAGCTGAACTCTACATAAGGCAACTCGGGTTTGCCAATGGCCGAACCCAATACTTTGGTAATTTCTGCCCAAGTGCGCTCATCGCTGGCGATATATTGCACCGTTTTTCCTTTAAAATCGAGCTTTAACAACGCCTCTGTAGCCACTTCGGCTATGTCTGTGGTGTGGGTCAATACCAGTTTGTGCGAAGCGGGCTGTTGGCTGCCCATGATTCCTGCATGTTTTATCATGCCTATTTGGTTGAACAAATTGTAGTAAAAATAGCTTGGTCTGAGAAAAAGCGCATCTGCACGGGTTTTTGAAGTTATTTCTTGTTCCAAATAGCCCAATCCGTCTACCGGACCGGCTCCTGTACCCATGTGGGCACCTACGCTGCTTAATAACACCACATGCTTTACGGCATTAATATTCAACGTATCCACAAAATTGTCTGCTACCTCTTTTTGATAGCCTATCCAGTCGGTCACGGTCCATTTGGGTGGAATCATCAAATACGCAGCATCAGCCCCCCTGAATGCTGCTGCTAAAAAATCAGCCTCTTCTACAGAGCCTATGGCCGGCCTTGCGCCTAAGGCTTTTATATCATCTTCTTTTTTGATGTCTGATGAAATAACAGTTACCTCATGCCCTGCTTTTACTAAATTTTCTATTATAGGTTTGCTTATGTGGCCTATAGAGCCTGTGATTACATACTTCATATTGTAAATTGGGTTTAAGTGTTGATGCGTTTTACATTTTTCGGTTTCAAAACATTATAAATTTAGTTAAAAGTTCTATTTTTGTTTGTAGTTATTATTTTCTGATATAGTTATAATTTTCATACTATAGTTGAAAATCAAGTAGTTGTATAATGTTAAGAAATTAAAATCTTTTTTGATAATGAATAAAATCATCAACGACATCTGTTTTGATTTGGACAAATGCCCGGTGAAAGCCACCCTAGATGTGATAGGCGGCAAGTGGAAAACCATGATTATTTATTTGATTTCAAACGACATCAATCGTTTTGGAAAACTAAGCATGGTGCTGCGCGACATCAGCAAACAAATGCTGACCTCACAGCTTCGCGAGCTGGAAAACGATGGCATAGTGCAGCGAGTGATATATCCTGAAATTCCGCCTAGAGTGGAGTATTTTCTCACCGAGCGAGGCAAGTCGCTGCTGCCGGTAATAGCCCAAATGAGCCATTGGGGTACTGTAAATGTGTTTGGCAAAGCACCGGAAGTAGCAATGGAAGCGGTTTAGTTTAGCGTTTAAATATCTACTTAATGTGAAATATATCGGTTTAAAACCAATATTTCACAAATCTGCATTGAAAATGCAGACGATTTGGGGTGCTTATAAACTAAGTTTTTTCACGCTGGGCGGGGTGGACAACCCCTTTGAAAACAGCAACGACATTATAAAAAGTGTGGCTGCTACGGAAGCGTTGTTCACACATCTATACGTGGTATTGGTGGTGGGAAGGTTGTTAAGCAAATAATCTAGCTTTTTTACAATCGCTGCGCTAGTTTGTACAATAGCTAGATACAATGGGTATAGAATCTTTCTCTCTAAAAACTTAAAATGAAATAACAGAGTAAGAGTTTGTGATTATAAGTTATATCGGTTTAAAACCAATATTTCACACATTGCATTGCAAATGCAGGCGATTTGTGGAGATATTATTTCTTTCCCTCTGCGGTCAACAATTTATCCAAATATGCCCTTTCTTCTTCATAGGTCATATTCATGATTTCAAGACTTATTTTCTCTCTAATTTCACGCATTACTTTAATTGCGTCAAAAGTTTTCTCGATGCTTTTAGTCTTCGTTTTCATAGTGAAAGATTTCTTTTGGAGTTCTTATTTCTATCATTTGATACCCAAACTGGTAGTTAATACCATTATAACCTCTTATTCTGTCAAGATTAACAATGTGCTTAAAATTCCAGCTTACTAATACATCCGCTTTCGCAACTGTCGCCATCGCTATATGTTGACAGTCTGCACGACTCGTCTTACCCACAACCTTCGCCTCAATGTATTTGTCAGCAAGTTTGATTGCTTCTGGCGAAAGTTTTATTTTTATTTTCTGCTTTTCAGAAATACTCTTGAGCAAATCTTTAACAAAATCAGGAGCTCTAAGTAATTCAGCTTCAAGTAAATCGGAAATTATAATTGTCAGTTCACCATTTTTAACTCGTTCAAAAAAGGGCATAGTATCCTTTTCAAACTCTTTATCAAAGTAGCCACCAACAACTGATGTGTCTATGTAAACTAATCTCCCCATAGCCACAAAAATACAATCTTATTTTTCTTAATCCAACGTCACTCAAAACGGTCGAAAATGCTTGCGATTAGTGCCCAGATATTGTTGAAAGTTAGGCACGAAGGCAGGTAAAAGTATTCCTCAAAACCATTACCGAAAGGTTAAAAAAAGCCACGAACTATTACCATTGCCAAATTACAGTAATATTTAGTTATAGCCAGTACTTTTTTAGTTGTAGTTATGTTGTTGAAAAGGATCATCCATATTCTCTAATTCTCTCCAATTAAAATCATATTTCGCTTGTTCAGGCCAATCATTTGGAAATTTTACTCTAAAATAACTTCCTATACCTGACTCCATTCCATCATCCATTCCACCGAAGACCAAAAATGAGTCACTTGATGAGAATTCGTGAGTGTAAAATTGAGATGACAAAAGTGCATAAAGACCACAAAATGCCTCTAATAGGTTTTCAAAAGTAGCTTGTTGAAATTCGGTTTGTCTGTCGTGTTTAGTTTTGTTATATGCTTGATACCAAACAAGAGAATCTTTTGTTTCCCATTCAACAAAAGGCTTTCTGATATTTTGTTCACCATTCCATACTGGTAATTTAATTTCATAGGAAGATAATCGGTGACTTAAGTTTATTTTCTTATAATCCAATATATTCCAATTACCTGATTTGTTAAATCCATTCTCCTTTAAAATTGCAACCAAATTTGCTTCTATTTCAATACAAGTTCTTAACAAAAGTTCATGTATTCTATATGAATAAGTTTTAAGGTTTATGTCTGCGGGTTCGACATAATCAAATAGTAGAAGCAAATCCTTTTGAAGTAAAAGAAATGCTCTTATATAATGTTCAGGTACTTTAGCGTAATTTTTATGAGTTATATATGCCCATCTCCCACCTTCGGAATAACTTCCATTTGTGAATTGTCTTACCGTTCTTTTAAATGGTCTTTGAATTGGCATCTGTCATTGAATTATTGGCTATAACTCGTAAGTATACGCAATGTCCTACTTATTATTGGAAATTCAAAAAGTATACGTAAAATACCTCATGCTTAATATATTACTAATTACGCATTTTGTATTTTAGCTGTTTGATAATCGCTACGCTAGTTTGCTGTACAACACAAAATTACTTCTTTAATTCTAATGATTTCCATAATTTTTATTGAAAAGCATTAATAAATCCATTTTTAAATACTTTTTTGTCTAATTTTTTATAATAGTAAAATCCACGTGCACAATCAAGCAGATTATTATATGTATAACGAATTGGCACCCAAACATTATCATAAATTTTGAAATGGAAATTTTCATTTGATTCAAAATAGATTTTTCCAATTAGTCCATCTTCATAAATTATTTCATAGAAATTTACTTTTGACATGAATTTAACTTGAGATTTAAGAGAGTAAGTAAAATTAGGGCCTATGTATATTTCGTTTTTAGGCAAATTTGATTTCTCGTTTGTTAGATATTTATTAGACAAGAATAAAGTTATATCTTCTAGAGTATTAAATTCAGAATTACTCATGCTTTCGTTTATGAAAAAAGCATAAGAATCTGAGCCGTCTAATTTTAATGCAAGAATCGTTTCATCAAGAAAACCATGCTTCATCAAGAAATTCATCTCAGATTGTTCTATTAAAATGTTTTGTTTAGAAACAAACTCCCATTTTCCTTTATTTGTAATTCCATTTTTTGAAACTAGTAAAGTGTTATTGGCCCTAAATATCCATACTTCTTTAATTTCAGAATTTAAGTCAAGCAGAACCCAATTTTGATCACATAACAATGTTTCATTGTCAAGTTTCTTGCTGAAACTTTGAATTTTATAAATTATGTCCGTCAAATAAAACTTCATTTTCTTCCTATTATGTTACAGAATGCCAAAATATTTTAGCTGTTCGATTTCAAGTTAGCGCAGCGATTGTCGAACAGCCCGAGTAGTGCATTTTTACTCATTCCGCCTTTGCAGGTGTTCTTCACCTGCAAACCTTATGATGAAATTAAAAAAATATTTGTTGGAGAAGAACTCCAAAGGCAAAAACTTTCGGCTACCACTACACTGTCTGCGAAGCACAAAACCCCCGCTATCGCAAATATTTCTTGTGAACACATCAACCCATTGATGAACGGTACAGGTAATGAAATAAACGCCCTCTTGATTGGTAATGCTACGACCGAATGCCTAAAAATTGACCGAGTAAATAAAACGTAACCATTTTTTTTTAAATTTGAAGAAAGATTTAAGAAAATGAGAACACTAAATGTTTCAATATCTGACTTAGAATATAGCAAATTTGGCATTAAGAAAGATAATCTGAATTTTACAGACTTTATTGACCTTGTGAGCAAAGAATTGACACGCCAAAACCTAAATAAATGTTTAGAACTTGCTGATAAATATGGACTTTCAAAAATGACAATGGACGAAATTACCAAGGAAGTAAAAGCTGTTAGAAGCAATGCAAAAAATAGTAATTGACACCAATGTTATTGTTTCATCGCTAATTCAGCGGAGTTACCCAAACCAAATAATTAACGGGCTTTTTATTGAAAATAAATTTCAACTTTGTGTTTCAGACGAATTAATGGCAGAATATTATGAAGTTTTGGCACGGCCAAAATTTGCGAAATTTCAAGACTTTTTTGTTCGTGCAGAAGCCCTACTTGTGGACATAGAAACGAAAGCTACAAAATATGTTCCGACCATAAAACTTGGCCTAATTTCAGATGTGGATGATAATATGATTTTGGAACTAGCTGACGAATGCGAAGCTGATTTTGTAATTACAGGGAACACATCAGACTTTACATTTTCGACTTACAAATAGACAAAAATTGTAACACCAAAAGAATATTGGGAAAATCATCAACCTGAATAATAAGCACTACAGCTAATAACTAATAACAGCGTTTTCATTGTTCGTCCTTCGGACGCAATGAAAACGCTGTCGAACAGTTCAAAAACAAGCGTTTTTTGAGACTGAATTGTGCGTAGCTAGGTAGCGGTTTTTTACTATGGACTTATCGTAATCTTGGTTTGAGCTTCTAAAGTAGGTTGAGAGCCTGCTTTTTTGATATGAGGCTATTTTTTCCGCTTTTGCAGGTGTTCTTCACCTGCAAACCTTATGATGAAATTAAAAAAAAAATTTGTTGGAGAAGAACACCAACCTTTAGATTTACCTCATTGTATTATTCTAATACTATTATTATCAGAGAGATTTTCTTTTTTGCTTCTTTTTTCTTTTAGAATTATCCACAATTGTGGAAAAGTAAGCAACGGTAAAGGCGAATACTAACACCAACTAAGCAATAAGGCTTAACCTTTGATTAAATCCTTTACCGTTTGTTTTAAACTTTGGCATCAAATAGAAATTAGAGTTCCAAGGCTCATTAATAAGGTTTTGATGGTGTTTAAAACATGCTCACTTTTTGTTAAACAATTAACAGGTTAAAGATATGGAATTTACTTATTTCATCGGGTGCGATGTATCAAAAAATGAATTAGACTTCGCTGTGATGCGGGGTAAAGAGTTCTTGTTTCACAAAGAAATTGCCAATGAGCCAAGTGCTGTTAAGACCTTTATAAATGAGCTTAAAAAGCTGCCTGCGTTTGATTTGGCTAAAGCTCTGTTTTGTATGGAACACACGGGTATTTACAACAATCATCTGTTGGTGTACCTGCACAAGAACAAAGCCAATTGTTGTTTAGAAGCAGCTACACACATCAAAAACTCACTTGGCAATATTAGAGGCAAGAATGACAAAGTAGATGCCATGCGTATTGCAGAATATGCCTACAAAAACCGTGAAGAATTGCGTTTATGGCAACCTAAGCGGGAAGTGATTCAAAAGTTGGCTCATTGGGCTGCTACTCGAACTAGATTGATAGATGTTCAAAAGCAGTTAAAAATACCTTTGAAAGAATGCAGTGGCTTCATCAATAAAAGTGCAATCAATCAAACGCTAGCTATCTGCCAAAGAACATTGAACAGTATAGAAGCTGATCTAAAAAAAGTAAATGATGCTATAGATGAACTCATTGCATCAGATACTGAATTAAAACGATTATTTGGCATCATTACCTCTATAAATGGAGTAGGTACGGTAACTGCAACACAGATACTTATAACAACCAATGAGTTCAAAGATATTAAAGACCCCAAGAAATTCGCCTGTTATGCAGGAGTAGCTCCTTTTACAAAAGAATCAGGCTTATTCAAAGGAAAAGCCCGAGTCTCGCACATGTCAAATAAGAAAGTAAAAACACTATTACACATGTCCGCATTGGTAGCAATTGCACACAATCCGGATATGAAAACCTATTACGAACGAAAAGTAAATGAAGAAAAAAAGAATAAAATGCTCGTTATTAATGCGGTGAGAAACAAGCTCATTCTACACATCTTTGCATGCGTGAATCAAAACAGAAAATATGAAAAAAATTATACGAGATTAGTTGCTTGAACCATAGAAATCAAAGGCAAAATGATAGGGATTTATAGTTGTAGTTTAGAGTTACAGAACAACACGGATTATATTTAGCTAATAAAATTATTTAAACAAAAATGATTATGTTTCAATTCAAAATGATAATTATTATCAAAACTAGCATTTTTCATCATAGTCTTGCCTTTTTTTAATTGAAATTCTCTGACGGAGATAAATCTTTTTTCATAATTTGCCGAACTAGAATTAAGAATCCTTTTTGCCGTTTCAAAAATAAAATCTACGAATTTATCAGCAGCTTTAAATTGAGGCCAAGTATCTGCGTTACCAGTCTTTAGTTCAAATATTAAAACATAAATTTTTGATTGGTATTCTACAAAAATTATATAATCAACGATACTATGTATTCTTTCTTCGTTTGTTGAAAAAAATGGAAATAGTCCTCCTTTATAACCTTTTAAATTATCATCATATTTATAACATAAACATTGAATTCCACTTCTTGTTTCAAAAGTAATTTTCATATTTTCACGTTTCTCTTCAAGAACCTTGTTGGTAACTTTGAAATTGGTTGCAAGTATTGTATTTATAAAACTTAAACTAATTATCTGTTTTGCCATATTTTAAAGTATAAAACAATTCTTCTGTTATTTTATTTTGCTCATCTATTGTTTCATCAACTGTTGAAATTTCAAACCCCATTTCAGTTACTTCTATATTTTTTACTTCTGATTTTCTTGATTCTTCTTTTTTTGTCTTTTTAAAATCAAATACATAAGCTGCAATATCTTTTTTATTAATGTATTCATCATCTTCATAGCCACCGATTGACCTTGCAATTTCTTTTACTTCCTTTTTGTTACTAGAGATCATTGTTAAATTATTAAATTCTCTCACAATGTAATCGCTATGTGTACTAACAATTAATCTCAAACCTTTATTTATCAGTTTAGCAAAAATTCTAGCAAGCTTTACTTGATTATTTGGATGCAAATTTAATTCAGGTTCATCAATAATCATTAAATCATTATGAACGGCTTCGTATTTTAAGTAGATAACTAGACTGGCTAAGGTCTTAACAATGGATGAGCTTTGATGAAAGGAAAGTTTAGTCTTTGGAGCTTTATCACTTGAGAACTCAACACTACCTTCTTTGGTAATAATCACTTTGCCTTTTAGTAGTTTTTTTTCTATCTCTAAACCAAAATCATGAAAAGTACTATTAGTTTTTTGTATCCTTTCTAAATCTTCTGCAAATTCAAGACCATCTCTAATTGGTAATGGATATCGAGTTGTTCTTTTAAATAAAAGGTCTAATACATTTAACTCTTTATTTTGGGAGAGTGAGGCTTGAAGGTGGTCTAAAGTATCATTTCGTTTTATTGATAATTCTTTGCTAAAAGTATAAATTGAATTTCTTTCTACAGGAAATATGATTGAATTTGTAATAGGATAAAAAGATAATATTGAATAAAGCCTAGATAAAAATGCTATTTCCATAAATTTAGCGAAATTTTCATCTTTTTTTGTTGTCTCGACAAAAGTAACTTCGACACTTAACTCACCATTTTTCTTTAATAGATTAAATGTATATCCGTACATCTTAAATGTAATATTATCGATACTTATTTCAAGCATTTTGCTTTCAAATGACTCAAAAGTATCATCACATTCAATATTTGTATCCATAAAAAAACTTTCAGACTTATCTTGAGCTACAGAAAATAAACTCCACAATTCATTTTTAACTTTATCTATTTCTTTTTGCCTGAATTGCCATAATTCATTAATATTTATTTCAATAAAGAATTCATTATTAGATAATGCTGATTTAAGTATAGAGTCATCTAATCTAAAAACTAAACTTTTATTATTTAACTTAGTCAAAGCATAAATAACATAAGCCATATAGGTTTTTCCAGTTCCATTAGGTCCACAAAAAACATTCATTTTTTTTGATAGATCTACAGTTCCTTCTTTAATAGCGCCTAATTCATTGACTTTAATTTTCATTTTAATATTTTAAAAACATTTGCAAATATATGTTTTAATATCTTGTTTATCTCTTAGCGTTTTCTTGAAAATGATATTGTAAGGTAATATATTAGATAATTAGCTGTTCGACAAGTTAGCGCAGCGATTGTCGAACCACAGATAGAAACCGATATCCATCGGGTCAATACACTGAAAGTTCCAACATTCCCTTCCTAATCCCATAAATATCGCCACAACTGCTATAAAGATATTCTTCCTCTTTTTCCACAATCGATGCCCTCACTGGGTTCTGATGAATGTAATTCAGTTTTGTATCAAAAAAATCCTTAGTAAATATTTCTTCACCATGATAACCTTCTGTCCAAAACCAAACATGTCCATCTTTTTTTAAAAGCCAAAGCAACCAACTTTTTCTACTTTCTTTTTCATTTTCTGCAATAGCCTTGACTATTTTCGATGCAGTGAATTTTTTAAAATCTCTGATGGTGTCACTTAACTTGCCGGTTTTGCTACTGATTATTAAATGAATGTGGTTGCTCATTACTACCCAAGCATATATCTCTAATCCTTTTTCTTTTTGGCAAAATCGCAAGCTGTCTAACAAAATATCAACATAAATATTTCTTGTGAACACATCAACCCATTGATGAACGGTACAGGTAATGAAATAAACGCCCTCTTGATTGGTAATGCTATAACTATGAGCCATAGGCAAATATAAAAAAATTTTATAGCGGGATAAATATCCCTTTTTATCTGTCGTTCGACAATCGCTGCGCTAACTTGTCGAACAGCCCGAGTATACACCTCAAATATAGTAAATACACGAAATAATGAAAAAGAAATTAACTAACTTTCTTACAAAAAGTATGACATAAATATAATGTTATAACCAACTTACGCTCTAGCATTCTAACTTCCCGAAATCCGAAAACATTTCTCTTTTTCCACTATATATTTCTGTTTTCGAACCAATTTGCTTGCAATCAGGTTTACAAAATACATTTCAACCCCGAATCAAGAAAAGCATGTTTACTTCCCAAAGTATCACCACCATCAAAACCCTCAAAGATTTAAAAACCGCAGGTTACAAATCGAAGTCTATCAAACAAGAATTGCGAGAAAACCTCATAGCAAAGCTCCAAAGGAAGGAAAAAGTGTTTGAAGGAATATGGGGCTATGAAGACACCGTGGTGCCCGATGTGGAGAGGGCCATACTTTCCATGCACAATTTCATCCTCTTGGGTTTGCGCGGGCAGGCAAAAACACGCATAGCCCGCTTGATGGTAGATTTGCTGGACGAGTATGTGCCATACATAGAGGGGACTGAACTGTTTGACGACCCTTTAGCCCCATTGTCGAGAAAAGCCAACGATATTTTGGCAGAAATGGGCGAAAACACTCCCATCGCATGGCTGCACCGCAGCGAACGATACACTGAAAAGCTCGCCACACCCGATGTCTCTGTGGCCGACCTGATAGGCGATGCCGACCCCATCAAGGCTGCTTCGCTCAAGCTGCCCTATTCCGATGAAAGAGTAATACATTTTGGACTGATACCACGCTCACACAGGCAGATTTTTGTTATTAACGAGCTGCCCGATTTGCAAGCCCGCATTCAAGTGGCACTGTTTAATATTTTACAAGAAGGCGATATACAAATTCGTGGATTCAAAATGCGCCTACCGCTCGACATTCAGTTTGTGTTCACAGCCAATCCCGAAGACTATACCAACAGGGGAAGCATAGTGACTCCGCTCAAAGACCGCATAGAGAGCCAAATACTCACCCATTATCCAAAATCTATAGAAATTGGCAAAAAAATAACCACACAAGAGGCGCACATCAAACCCGAACAAAAATCGAAGGTAAAATACCACGAACTGGCGGTGAATTTGATAGAGCAAATAGCCATAGAAGCCCGTAAAAGCGAGTTTGTAGATGTAAAAAGCGGTGTATCGGCTCGCCTCACCATTTCTTCGCTCGAAAACTTGGTGAGTTCAGCCGAACGTAGGGCCATTATCAATTCCGAAAAAGAAGCTTTTGTACGCATGTCCGATTTTTGGGGCATCATACCATCCATAACAGGTAAAATAGAGTTGGTGTACGAAGGAGAGCAAGAAGGGCCCTACATTGTGGCACAAAGTTTGGTAGGAAAAGCCATCAGAAGCCTGTTTCTTGACTATTTCCCCGACCCTGAAAAATTTAAAAAGAAGAAACCAACCAAATCGGCTGCTCAGGTTGAAAAGCCCCTTGCCGAAAATCCAAGCCCCTATCAGCCCATAGTTTCTTGGTTTGGCGAAGGCAACAAGGCCGATTTACTCATAGATTTTTCGCAAGCAGAATATGTAAAAACGCTCAAATCAGTTCCGGGTTTGGCTACTCTTGTGGAGCAATACCAGCCCCAGTTGAGCCATGACGAAAAGCTGTTTTTTATGGAGTTTGCCCTGCATGGCTTGGCCGAATATTCATTGGTGGGCAAATCGAGATTGGAAACCGGCCACACCTTCAAAGACTTGTTTGCCAGCATGTTCAGCGGAAGCACCGCCTTGGATGACGACACAGATGACGAGTATGGCAATACCAGATTTAGTTAAGCTATCTTTGCTCAGTAATAAATATTTAGCACGATTAATACCATACTCATGCTTCTATTTTTTATTATTGTACTGTAGCTTTATTTTTGATTAAATAATAATTATGTCGTACACCGCACTTCCCGTTATCTCCGTGAGCAATGTCACTATTTTGCAGGAAAACAATGTGGTGCTGCGCGACTTGAATTTTGAAATCAAAAAAAGTGAGTTTGTATATCTGATTGGCAAAACAGGCAGTGGCAAAAGTTCACTGTTGAAAACGCTCTATGCCGATTTGCCTCTCCTCACAGGCGAGATAGAGGTGGCTGGCTTTAATCTGCGCAAGCTCAAAAAATCAAAAGTGCCCTATTTAAGACGAAAAATAGGCATTATTTTTCAAGATTTTCAGCTGCTCACCGACAGAAACATCAACGACAATCTGCTGTTTGTGCTCAAAGCCACAGGCTGGAACAACAAAGCAAAGATAAAACAGCGCATCACTGAAGTGTTGATACAAGTAGGCTTAGGCTCTGTGGGCAATAAATATCCGCATCAGCTATCGGGAGGTGAACAGCAGCGAATATGTGTGGCTCGTGCTCTGCTAAACGAGCCTCAAGTAATGATTGCAGATGAACCCACAGGAAATCTGGACCCTGAGGTGGCCGATGAAATTATGCGGCTTTTTATAGACATCAACCGCTCGGGTATGACAGTACTCATGGCTACCCATAATCATGATTTTTTGCAAAAATTCCCTGCAAGAGTTCTCAAATGCGAAAAAGGTGAGCTAAAAGAAGTAAAAAACTAGCACATCATGCAGGCGCTTTCTGTACTTATTCCTGTTTATAATTTTGATGTGAAGCCTCTGGCCGCTTCGCTTTCTGCACAACTTTCTCGTTTGCAACATCCTTTTGAAATACGGTTAATAGACGATGCTTCCGCCCTTGAGTACAAAAAAATCAATGAGGAAGTAGAAAATATACAGGGGGTGAAATATTACGTTCTCGAAAACAACATAGGTCGGAGCAAAATCAGAAATATTTTGGCAAAAGAGGCCCTCTATGAAAACTTGCTTTTTTTAGACTGCGACAATGAAATATTGAGTGAAAACTATATCGAAAACTATTCTCTACAAATTGCCAAAGGATACGAAGTGATAGTTGGCGGTACTGCGTATCAAAAAAGCAAACCAAAAGACAAAGCCTTTCTACTGCACTGGAAAGCAGGAAAATACAAAGAAGAAAAAACCGCAACCATACGAAACGAGCATGCTTACGACAGTTTCACGCTCAACAATATGCTCATCAAGAAAAGCATTTATTTGAGTATTCAACTTGACGAATCCATCACTACCTACGGGCATGAAGACAGCAAGTTTGGCTATGAGTTGCAGCAAAAACAAGTGGCTTTGCTGCATGTAGACAATTTTGTGTGCCATATAGGGCTGAATTCCACAGAAAACTATTTACATAAATCGCTTCAAGCAGTGGACAATCTGTGCAGAATGATTAAAAATGAACGTACAGGAACACATACTAAATTATACAAAGCCTTTAATTTTTTAAAAATATACCGTTTAAGAGCCGTTTTCGGCCTGTTTTACAAAATTTTTAAGCCAATCATTTACAAAAATCTTTATTCACAAAATCCATCCTTAATTTTGCTCGATGTGGTGAAGCTCCACCGCATGAATAGCAATTTTTAAAATGAATTGGATTGAAATCGTAGGTTTTATCACGGGGCTGGCCTGTGTATATCTCAACACCAAAGAGAATGTGTGGGGCTGGCCCATCGCCATGCTTAGTGTGGTGTTTTACGGCATCGTATTTTTTAATGCCAAGCTCTATGCCGATGCCGGATTGCAGGCATTTTTCTTCGTGCTCTGCACTTATGGACTGGTGCAATGGCTGCGAAAAGTAGATGCTCACAAAGCTTTGTATATTTCGGAAAGCAATATTTTTATTAATGTATTGGGAATAGTGTCCACACTTTTGCTCACAATTGTCCTATATTATTTGCTTACAAACTACACAGATTCAGACCTACCGATGCTCGATGCTTTCACCACGGCTATGAGTATTGTGGCACAGTTTTTATTGGCACGTAAAAAAATAGAAAACTGGATTTATTGGACCATAGCCAATTGTGTTTATGTGGGTTTATACATTTACAAGGGGCTATTTCTTACAGCAGTGCTGTATTTCATTTACATATTTTTGGCTGTATATGGCTATTACGAGTGGAAGAGATTAATGAAAACGCAATCTTGAATGTATTTTTTCCATTATTTAAGATAACTTTGAAAATTATACTAATAAAAGAAATTTTATAACTACTCTCATGCACTACTTCCTCAAAACCACCTTTCTATTAGCTATGCCTTTGGCCATTTCTGCCCAAAATATGCTTCCCGTAAAGTGGAAATTCAAAACAGGAAACGACTCACTTTGGGCTAAGTCCGATTTTGACGACAGCCAATGGGCTGAAATAGAAACCTCTCAGCATTGGGAAAAAGCCGGATACGAAAACTATGATGGCTACGCCTGGTACAGGGTAAAAGTCAATATTCCTGCCAAATTAAAATCGGAAGCCCTTAAATATGGAGGTCTTACCTTGAACTTAGGCAAAATAGACGATGCCAACGCCACCTATTTCAACGGGCAACTTTTAGGAAAAACAGGTGATTTTCCTCCCAATTTTATAAACAGATACGATGACATACGTCAATACAAAATTCCTGCCGATAAAGTACTTTGGGGCAAAGAAAATACCATAGCCGTGTGTGTGTACGATCATGGTGGCAATGGCGGCATGTACAGTGGCGACCCCGAACTGAAAGTGATGGGTGCAGCAGACAACATTAAATTTACCGTGGCCTTCGATAGCAAAGACCAGATTTTCAGAAAAGGCAACAATGCAGATTTCTCATTCGCCATCAAAAACAGCCTTGATGATAAAATAGGTGGAAAAATATCCGTAACCGTAAAATCAGACTTTGGCGATAGCATAGGTACACTTTTTAGGGAATTTAAGCTCGAAAAGCAAGGCCAAGCCATTTTAGATTTTGAGTTTGACAAGTTAAAGCCAGGTTTTTACAATGCTGCGGCTCAATTAATTTCTGAAAATGGCAATAAAAAACTAAAGTTCAGCTTTGGAGTAGAACCTGAAAAAATTCATTCTCCTACCGACTTTCAGCCCGATTTTGACAGCTTTTGGGAGGCTGCCAAAAAAGAATTGGCTACTGTAAAGCCCGACTATAAAATTCAACTCATAGATAGTTTGAGCAAGGGGAACAAAAATGTGTATGTGGTAGAAATGCGTTCTTTGGGCAATGTGAGGGTGAAAGGCTGGTATTCCGTACCCAAAAAAGAAGGCAAATTTCCTGCCATTCTCCATGTACAGGGCTACAGCAGCTTTCTACGACTCGAAGGACGAGCTTCCGATGAAGATTTTATCGCTTTTGGTTTAAACATCAGGGGGCATGGGTTTAGCAAAGACGATGTAAATCCCGGATTTCCAGGCTATTTGCAATATGGCATTGAAGACAAAAACAAATATGTGTACAGAGGTGCTTACATGGATTGCCGCAGGGCTTTGGATTTCTTGTTTTCACGTCCCGAGGTAGACACTACCAAAGTGGCAGTAGAAGGCGGCAGCCAAGGCGGTGCATTGAGCATGGCCACTGCCGCTTTGAACCCCGAAAGAATAAAACTTTGTCTCCCTCATGTGCCATTCCTTTCCGATTTCCCCGATTATTTTAAAATAGCTTTTTGGCCGGGAAATGAATTTAAAGAATATATGGCTAAAAATCCCGTTGCCAAGTGGGACGATGTTTACCGTACATTATCCTATTTCGACATAAAAAACCTAGCCCCAAAAGTAAAATGCCCCACACTAATGGCTATTGGTTTGATAGACGAGGTGTGCCCTCCCCACATCAATTTTGCGGCTTACAATCAGCTGAATGTACCCAAAGAATATATTGTGTATCCTACAAGTGGCCACGGCCTGCCCGCAGAATACCACACGTATAAATACAAATGGATAAAAAAGCAGTGGGGGATGAAGTAGGGGAGTTTCGTTTGATATATGGATTGTCAAAATAACTAATTTATTCCATTCGGTTCAAAGAGCCTTTGATACTACTTCTAAATTCAAAATATTGAAACTAACGAGGTTAATGTTTTAAAACAGTGGCAACACAAAATGCTCAATAATCAACAATATAACTCCTCCGCCAATTGTACCACCTATACCTATCATTATATTGTTATTTCTTTGTTTCTTATTTTGCATAGAAATTAGCGGAAGAAAAACAACAACTTCATTGTGAATCTCAATTAGCTGGTTTACAGCATGTTCGTAGAGTTCAAAATTTGTAGTGTTGCCTATGAAATCAGTTTTTTTCTCCCTTGCAGTCACCAATAGTTTTTCAATATTTACTACTTGCTGGTAGCGTTCACCAATAAATTTAGGGTATGTTTTGTTGAGAAGATCAGCATCATACTTTCGCAAAAGTATTTTGATAGACTCAAGTTTTCCTATGGCAAGTATTTCGTAAGCATCGTATGCTGCTCTGTACAAATGTCCTTTTGCTTTATCTATTTCATAGCTAAACTTGCTTTCATTTTGCAATGCTCTTAAAAAATGGTCATAGGAATTGCGTTGTTCATTAATACAGGCTATGATAGCTTTTCCTGTTTCTTGTTCTGCTTGTATAATGATAGATTTTACTTTTGTATAGAGTGCTAAAATTTCCTCGAACTTAGAAACCTGTTCAGAAGAAATAGCCTTAAAATCAATCATTTGAAAAGTTTAGTATTTATAACAGTTGTAAAATGTGATGATGCGTCTTGAGGTGTAATGAATCTGCCCATCATTAATCTCACACTTCCCCTCACTTTAGTTAAAATAGGATTGTTTAAATTGGGGGAATAATCGCTTTCCAAAAAATTTATCTTAGAATTAATCATAAAATCCGATAATTAAGATATGTATGTGCCATAAGTACTACAAATGTATATAAATACTATAAAAATATAAAACGGATATACAAAATTTCCAGCTATTAGGTTATTTTTCTACAAAATGCTGTTAGGTAAATGTGAGAATAGCTAAGCAGGATAAAAAAATTTATGGAGGTGGTTAGAGTTGAAGTAATGTTATTAATTTTCGCAATCCTATTTAGATAGATTTTTAGGTATATAACTGCTCTTACAGAACAAAGTTGCGAGGTATAATATTCAATCAACCATTTCACTATATGCCTAGTAATAGTCTTTCTATTTTTTAGTAACATCATTTTTGAAAAAGTCGTCAAATATGTGAAATTTTAGCTGTGTCGTTGACGTCTTAGGCTCAAGATATTTTTTCATGTGATTAAAAATATTTGTCGTGTCTTTGAGGTCTTCATCAGTATAAATCAATGAAAAAATACCATGTTTCTTGAAGTAGTTTTTATGCTTCGTCATCTCCTTTTCAAAATTACTTCTTGCTTTGTCGTTTATCTCTGCTTGTGTCATTCCTTTTGTACCGGTCAATTGTCCGTGTGTTGACCAAGGAGACAACTCAACCCCTATTTTATTTAAGTCATTAGGTTCAATAATTGTGAAGTCTAAACGATACTTATGAACTACATCAATTCCTTCATATCGAAATTCAGGAATTAGCAATGGAATATTTTCAGGTCTCTCGTGATTAAGCACAAACTGTCTATAATGCTCTGCAATTTCCATTTCATATTTCGAGCCCGAATTTCGCACTATAACATTGACAAAGAAGTTCAAATAGTCTGGAATATCTTTAAAGGTCATTTTATCGTTCTTGTTAGGGATTACAAATCCTGTTTCAAGAATGTGTCCAATTGACCAATATTGTTTTTTGAAATGTCTTATTTCACTTTTGTCATTCTCCCATGAGCCGTTAACAAATCGAGGCGTTATTAAAATGCCATAGTTTGCATTATTTTGTCCGATATATATTTCAGCATCTTCAACTAAAGGTCGTTTTTTTGATAATGCTTCATAATTCCTCAAATAAACTCTTTTCAAAAATATGAAAAGATAGTCCTTAAAGATTGAATTCTTTTGCAGGAGTTTGTATGTTTCATATAAGTTTGAATGTTCAGCATGATCACCACGACTTATTAAATCTGATCTGTACCCTTCAAGCCATAGGCTAATAAAATGTTCAGAAGAACTTATTATTTCATTTTTTATATCTATAAACTGGTCAAATTTTCCGCCAATTTTTCCGTGCATAGAGTGAACGCTGTCAAATCCCGTCACTTCTAAAACTTCGTCTTGAATTTCTTGAAGTTGAGTAGTCAGTTCGTTAATGACCTTGTTTCTTGCGGTTGTCTCTGGATTTCTTTTTGCCATATCAGTCTGTAAAATTTTTGTTAGTAAAATATATATAATTCTATACACATTTGTTTTTTAAAAGTATCATTAATTTATCATCACTTATATTAGAAAATTATCAAAAAGTTTAAATCCTTCTAAAAAATTTATTATAAGTATTCTCCGTTGCTTAAAACCGCTTACAATTGGGATTACTTCAGAATCCTTTCTATTTTTACTCATTATCAAAAAAACAATCCTTTTTACCTTGCTACCCAAACCCGACAGCCTCATTTTCGATATGGACGGCACCCTGTGGGACGCCACAGATACATACACAAAAGCATGGAACATTGCTTACAAAAAGTTGGGTTTGGAAGGCAGCATGAGTCGCGAACGGCTCAACTACTACATGGGTTGGGAGAAGAAAAAGCTCTTTGCAGATATTTTTCCGCAAAAATCTGAGCAAGAAAGAGAGCAAATTGCCGATTGTATAGACCAGATTCAAGATGAGATAATTCCCACAGAGGGCGGTAAACTTTACGATGGCGTGGTAGACGGCCTCAAAGCCTTGTCTGAAAAGTATAAACTATTTATTGTGAGCAATTGCCCAAAAAATACCATCAAACAAATGATTGGTTTTGCAGGAATTGGCAGCTACATCACCGATGAGTTTGCTCACGGGGTGAACTCCATGCCCAAAAATCACAATATCAGACTTTTGATAGAAAAACATGGTTTGAAAACCCCTGTTTACGTAGGCGACACCGAGGGCGACAAATTGCAGAGCGAACTCACACCACTGCCTTTTATATTTGTTTCATATGGATTTGGCAAAGCAGAAGGAATATTGAATTTTGATTCTTTTGTAGACTTTTCGGCTTATTTTTTAAGTTTATAAGGAACATATCGGCTTGTGGCGGTTGTTGTGAAGCATATTTTACCGAAATTTGCAGTACAAATCAGTGCCACATGCTACCTCAAACATTTTTAGATAATCTTTATCAAAAACATATTTCTACAGAGATATACCCTGCCACCAGCTCGGTGTCTAGGTTTATCACCAAGATACTTTTGATACTGTTTCCCGAACAAACCAAAAAACACTATGCTTCTTCGCAAGAGTTGGGCGAAGCTTTTGTGAAGCTAGAAGCGGAGCTCACTACTATCTTCAACTCTATGCAACAAAGCCTAGAGAAGCCTGCTGCCCACGTAGCCAAAGATTTTATAGAACAATTGCCTTATGTATATCATTTGTTGAATACCGATGTAAAGGCCATACTCACGGGCGACCCTGCTGCTAAAAGCGAATATGAAATCGTAAGAGCATATCCGGGGTTTTACGCCATAGCCTTTTATCGCTTGGCGCATGTGATGCACAAACTGAATGTACCTCTTTTGCCTAGAGTAATCACCGAATTTGCACATTCAAAAACAGGAATAGATATTCACCCGGGAGCGCAAATAGATGAATATTTCTATATCGACCACGGGACGGGTGTTGTGATAGGCGAAACAGCCGTGATAGGTAAAAATGTGAAAATGTACCAAGGCATCACGCTTGGAGCACTGAGTGTGAGCAAAGAAATGGCCTCGCAAAAGCGCCACCCTACCATAGAAGAAAATGTGGTGATATATTCAGGTGCCACCATTTTGGGTGGAGAAACAGTGATAGGCCACGACAGCATAGTGGGCGGGAATGTGTGGCTTACCAAATCCATACCACCCCACACTAAAATCTATCATCAAGAGCAGGTGAGGATAAGTTGAAAAGAAAATATACAATTACAGATAAAAATTATGGCAACACTCCTAGATTTTGTTGGGAATACACCCCTAGTGGAACTGAACCGCATCAATCCCAATCCCAAAGTGAAGATTTTAGGAAAACTGGAAGGGCACAATCCGGGTGGAAGTGTGAAGGACCGTGCTGCTTATGGCCTCATCAAAGGTGCGCTAGACCGTGGGGAAATAAAACCGGGTACGAAACTCATAGAAGCCACCAGTGGAAATACAGGGATAGCGTTGGCCATGATAGCCCGACTTTTCAATATAGAAATAGAACTGGTGATGCCCGAAAACTCTACCCGTGAGCGCATTCTCACAATGGAAGCTTTTGGTGCCAAAGTGATACTCACCTCGGCCAAAGGCTCGATGGAAGAAGCCAGAGACTATGCCCTGAACCAAGTGAACAAAGGTGGCTATCTAATGCTAAACCAGTTTGACAACCCTGACAACTATATGTCCCACTATCGCACCACAGGGCCTGAAATTTGGAAAGATACCGATGGGAAAATTACCCATTTTGTATCTTCTATGGGCACTACAGGCACCATCATGGGCACATCAAAATATTTAAAAGAAAAAAATGCTTCGGTTCAAATTATAGGTTGCCAACCTACGGAAGGCTCAAAAATACCCGGAATCAGGCGCTGGCCGGTTGAGTATTTACCTAAAATTTATGACCCCAAACGAGTAGACAGGGTAATGGACATTTCAGAACAAGAAGCAAGAATAATGGCCAATCGATTGGCCAAAGAGGAAGCGGTGTTTTCGGGAATGAGTAGCGGTGGTGCGGTATCAGCCGCTGTCAAGTTGGCTCAAGAGCTAAACGAGGGCATCATCGTTTGCATCATTTGCGACCGCGGAGACAGGTATTTGTCAAGTGATTTGTTTGGAAATTAAATGAGAATAAAGCAGAAATACTTTTTTGTATTTTTTATCTTCCTATCTAGTTGTAGCAAAAATGAGCAATCATTGGAGATTTTATTCTATTATGGAAAATGCGACTTTAAGTTAGAAAATAGAGTTTATCATAAGGATACAATATTAATAAAAGTAAAAAATCAAATTGTTGACTCTATTATAATTAACGAAAACTCAATTGAACCATTTATATATAAGTGTACAAAAAATGAAGATTTGACTTTTGTTTTTAATGGTATAGAAAGAGCTTTAGCAGACTATCAATTAAATACTAATAAATTAAGTTTAATAGAACTTTTATATTGTGGTGATGAAATACATTTATTAAATGACCACTTTACTAGTGCCATAAATGCTCAAGACACTTTGCAGATAAAATATCTATCTAATGGTTGTTTTCATTATATTGAACAATCTATTAGTCTATACAAAGAAGGTAATAATTATATAGCAACTCTAAAAGATGAAAAAGAAACATTAAAATATCAAATAAATAAGGAAAGCATAGTGTACATAAGAAAAATTATAACGGAATTGGAAATTATAAACAATAATTTCGGTTGCACCACTATAGATGAGTATAATATTAAAATTAATGGGCAGTCCACAAAGTATTCTGATGGAAGTTGTGAATGGAAAGGCTTTATGAGACTTAAAATGAGGTTGAAAGACAATATTAAAATCAGCTAGTATAGAATATTAGTGGCTGTTGCTACAAAAATGAGATTGATTTGTGATTTAAAGTTGATTTTATACTCACTTTGGATAAAAGAAATAAGAGTATGGATAAAAGAACAAATAAAATTATCAAACAATATGTGAAAGCAGTAGCTGACACTTATCCTGGCTTTGTTACTGCATATTCTTTTGGTTCATTTAATACACCGAGGCAAACAGAAGATAGCGATATCGACATAGCCCTAATTATCAATAGTTTAGAGGATAGTAAAAGATTTGATTTGCAAGTTCAATTAATGATTTTAGCATTAAAATATGATAACAGAATAGAACCACACCCAATATCAAAATCAGAATTTAACGCTTCCAATCCTTTTTTTGCACAAATATTGAATACCGGAAAAGAAATCCAAATTTGATGGCACACAGCCAAATGACAGACCAAAACGAAAGCACTTACCATGTGCCCATCATGCTCCAAGAGTGTATCGATGGGCTCAATATCAATCCTCAAGGAATTTATATAGACCTCACTTTTGGCGGTGGTGGCCACAGCACAGCCATTGCTGAAAAGCTCAGCACAGGAAAACTCTTTTGTTTTGACCAAGACCACGATGCAGTAGAAAACTATAAAAATATCATTGCTCTAAAACCGCATTTGGAGCAGCGCATGTTTTTGATACAAGCCAATTTTAGGTATTTCAAAAAATTTCTTCGCCTTCAAGGCATCACTAAAATTGATGGACTTTTGGCCGATTTGGGTGTATCGAGCCACCAGTTTGATGTGGCAGAACGTGGATTTTCCTATCGTTTCGATGGTCCTTTGGATATGCGGATGAACCAATCGGCAGAGAAATCGGCAAAAACGGTGGTAAATAGCTATGATGAGCGGGAATTGACTTATATATTTAAAACCTATGGCGAAATAGACAATGCTTGGAAGCTGGCCAATGCCATAGCCAAAGAACGGATAAAAAATCCGCTTGAAACCACTGCTGACCTCACCAGAGTTTGTTTCCCTTTGGCAAAAAAAGGACAAGATTATAAATATTTTTCCCAAGTGTTTCAAGCGCTAAGAATAGAGGTAAACGATGAGCTCAAAGCCTTGGAGGAAATGTTGTTGCAGAGCCCCGATGTAATCAAGCAGGGAGGTAGACTATGCATCATCACTTTTCATTCACTCGAAGACCGATTGGTGAAAAACTTTATCAAACACGGAAAACTGGAAGGCGAAGCAGAAAAAGATGTGTTTGGCAATGTGGATGTGCCTTTTAAGAACATTAGCCGCAAACCCATAGAGGCAAGTGAACAAGAACTTAAAGTAAACTCAAGGGCCAGAAGTGCCAAATTGAGAGTGGCGGAGCGACTCTGATATTATTTCATTTCACACACGAGTAATCAATTTTTCAATTGGTATTCGTAAATTTACACCCTCATTTATTATTCATTTTCATACAATTGGAATATTTGGTACCCTTTATCGGTGAAAAATTTCCTAATCAAAAATCCTAAAAAACAATATTTATGCAAGTAGGAAATAAGAAAGTGGCTGCCATCAGCTACAAACTCAGCTCTATCGATAAAAAAGGTACGAAGGTACTGTTGGAAAATGTAGATGCTTCACAGCCCATGTTTTTTTTAGTAGGAGAGAGTGGTTTACCGCCAAAATTTGAGGAAAGCATCCACGGCTTGAAAAAAGGAGATGGATTCGATTTTTCTTTGAATTCAGCAGATGCCTTTGGTGAATTTCACGAAGATGAAATCATAAATCTGCCCATCGAAGAGTTTTTGGAAGAAGACGGTACTCTTGACAAAGAAAAATTTCGTTTAGGAAGCCTCGTACCTATGGTAGACGAAGAAGGACACCATGTGAGGGGTACAATCATAGAAATAAACGAAACAAAAAAATACATCAAAATGGACTTTAATCACCCGCTTGCAGGGAAAGATTTACATTTTGAAGGCAAAGTGGAATCGGTGCGCGATGCTACAAACGAGGAGCTAGACCATGGCCATGTGCATGGTGAGGGAGGCCATCATCATTGATATCGATAAGCAACTAAAAAGCCTTAGAATTTACGCTAAGGCTTTTTAGAATTTTTTGCTCATAAATTTTAATCTTACTCTGTTTCAGAGTGGGGAATACCTCCATGGTGTTCATGTTCGTGTATTTCCTTCTCTAATTTATGTGCAGCGTAGTGCGACTCGTGGAGTATGCGCTCTACCCAAGCCAGCATCAATGCAGATAAGATAAACACGATGTGGATAATGATTTCTATAATTACACTCTCAAAGTTGTTTTTCTCTGCTTCTTTATGAATATCTATAAAGGTTCTCAACAAGTGAACCCCTGATATAGAAGCAAGCGAAGTAGCCAATTTGATTTTCAAAATACCGGCATCCATGTGGTCGAGCCAATGAGGGCGGTCTTCATGTTCGCTAAAGTCTATGCGGCTGGTAAATATGGAATAACCACCTACTATTACTATCACCAACAAGTTCATCACCATAGATATGTCTATCAAGCCAAGAATAGAAAGCATGACATCTACTTCTGTGAATTTTGAGATTTCATTTGCCAAATGAATTAATTCTTGAAAAAATTTCCATACATATAGTCCTGTGCCGACTATTAAGCCCAAGTAAACGGGCATTTGCAACCAGCGCGATGCAAAAATCACGCTTTCGATAAAGTTTTCACCTTGTTTAACAAAATTAGGCTTTTTCATATTAGGGGGTTTTTGACGATTATTACTATCAAGGGTAAAAATATGTGCTAAAATTCAATACTCCAACGGTTTATAAATATTTTACAATAAGATATTATTGGTTTGAAAACTGATATTAAAATCTCCAAAAGCATTGAATACTGATAATATTGAATACTTTTGCAATTGTTTTGTCAAGCCTTTGAGCTAATAATGAAAATTTACAAATACTATTTATTCACTCTAGTCATAGTACTCATCGACCAAGCGGTAAAATTGTCGGTGTATTTTTTTATGGAAATGGGCCCTTTGGGCGAAATAAAATTGGTCGGTGACTTGTTTAAACTTCACTACACGTTGAATCCCGGCATGGCTTTTGGTCTTGAACTGGGCTCTGTTTATGGTAAATTTCTTTTAAGTGGCTTTCGAATTTTCGCAGTGTTTGCCATAGCCTATTATTTATATGATATGATTGTGAAAAACACCCCCACAGGTTTGTTGTGGTGTGTGGCGGCCATTTTAGGCGGAGCTATTGGCAATGTGATAGACAGTACTTTTTATGGTGTTTTGATAAATAATGCTCCTTATGGGGCACCCACGCCTTGGTTTCATGGACAAGTGATAGATATGTTTTACATAGATATATGGGAAGGCTATTTGCCCGATTGGTTACCGCTAATAGGTGGTCAATATTACGCTTTTTGGCCTATTTTCAATATTGCCGATGCATCTATATTTATTGCCGTGTTGGTAATACTGATATTTCAAAAAAAATTCTTTAAAGAAGATTCTATACCAAGCGTAGGGAACATTCAAGAGCCCTCGCCTACCAATTAATCAATTTAACAAACATTTATATATAATCAACAACACAATTCAGCAATGGAACTGTACTTAGACTCTGTCGATTTCAAAGAAATAGAAGAAGCCTTTAAATGGGGCTATTTATATGGCCTTACCACTACCCCTACTTTTATGCACAAACATGGCATTACCGATATAGACGGTGCCATAGTGAAGCTTTCAAAAATGGTGCCTGTTCTACACGTAGAGGCATTGGGCGATACAGCCGAAGACATATTGAAAGAAGCAAAAAGACTTTTGTCTTTGGGTTTGGACAAAGAAAAGACATATTTTAAAATTCCTGTTTCTGCCGAAGGTCTACGCGCTTGCAAACTGTTGAAAGACAACGGTATGCATGTGAACGTACACTTGGTGTATACATTGAACCAAGCCTATTTGGCTATGCAAGCCGGAGCAGACTATGTGTGTGTGCTTGTAGGCCGCTACCAAGACCAAGGAAACGACCCGCTCACGCTCATCAATCAGTGTTTGAATGCCGTAGACAGATATGGCTACGATTCGAAAATCATGTTTTCGTCTGTACGTACAGCTGAGCATGTGCGCAACGCTTTTGATATGGGTGTTCACACCGTTACTATTCCTTGGAGTGTGATGAAAAAACTGCCTGAAAACCACTTTACAACTGTGGGAACCGACCAGTTTGTAGAACACACCAAACTTATGACAGTGAAAGTACGTGAAGTAATTCGTGAGCAAAACCCAACTTGCGCTGTGAATGACACCATTCAAGATGCCATTATCAAAATGACGGAATCGAAATTGGGAGCAGTTTCTGTACTCGATACTTCGGGAAATTTGAAAGGGATTTTCACCGATGGCGATGTGCGCAGACATCTGAAAGAAAGCGGAAAAGCACTTTTAGACAAGAAAATGAGTGATTTCAGCTACAACGAACCGCTCACGGTAAATGCTGACGCATTGCTTTACGAAGCTGTGAATATATTTACCAAAAAGCAAGTGGACAACATCATCGTGCTTGACAACAATAAGCCCTCAGGAATGCTTGATATTCAAGATTTTGTAAAAATGGGATTGGTTGGATAGCATACATTATAATAATTAGTAACACAAAAACCCGCTCTTGTAGTGGGTTTTGTGTTTATAGGTGTTTACTATTTTTTTGAACTTTTTTGCCCTATTATATCTTTTAGTATCGTAATTTACCAAAAAATTAAACCTTCTTTAAACTATGAAAAAATCATTTTTAGCCATTGCAATGCTGGCTGCATTGTGTACATACGCTCAACTAAACACACCCATTACAAGTCCACCGGCCTGGAAGCGGGTCTGCGATCTGGCGCGGCAGAGCGAGGGCAAGCCGGGGTTCGACCCGCGCCGCTTTTTCGAAAGCCAGCT